>Ga0153915_10000351_pt1 | contig 41994 bp, 32 predicted proteins | sample Opewatmetagenome_2_FD_107003 | JGI IMG/M metagenome (GOLD analysis project Ga0153915, IMG submission 107003) | Freshwater wetland microbial communities from Ohio, USA - Open water 3 Core 3 Depth 3 metaG | ecosystem: Environmental > Aquatic > Freshwater > Wetlands | place: USA: Ohio, Lake Erie...
ATTTTTATTTCAATATAATTGTGACAAAAATTCTTACTGTTGTTTTAAGAACAATAAAAATGTAAATTAAAATCAGATAAATTGCTTTTATCGGGAGGGCATTTTTAATAAGCATTTAATTCACTATCTATCAGGTATTCATATTCTGAATCATTTTATTAATTGATTTTTTAATATGGGTGGAAATAGTAGTTTATTTACAGACAAAGATGAAAAAGAAATAATTCCTTATTTGAATGAAGGACAGGTTATTTTATTTCTTGGAGCTGGTTTTTCGGCTGAGGTTAAGAATATGTCTGGAGAGAATATACCTTCCGCATTTGACCTTGCTCGTAAGATGGCGGGGATTCTAAAATATAGCGGGGTCCCCGGTTTTGATAAAACAAATATTGATAGCTTGAAATTGGTAGCTGAAAATTTCTATCAGTTTTATAAAGATTCCCCTCAAGAAATAAATAATTTTTTCAAAAGACATATGACCGTAAATGATAATGAACTGCCATATGATTACTATTTCTTAAAAAAGGTAAATTGGAACGGAATATATACTACGAATTATGACAATTTGCTGGAAGTAATATATAGATCGGATAAACAAGGTATTGTTAATTATAATAAAGTAACTTATAAAAAAGATGATTCTGATTTGCCCAAAGAAGATGAATTCAACATTGTCTATCTAAATGGGGATTTAAATTGTAAAGCAAGAATAGAAAAAGAGCGGGTTGTTACTGACATTATTTGTAGCACCTCAGATTATGAAACAAGTGAGATCCCACCAATATGGCGCTGTTTTGTTGATAAATTCCGTCAATATCCAATTATCATTATTGGCTCTAGATTTGATGAATATTCATTTGAAGCTATTGTAGGGGAATTATTAAATCGGACAAATATTGATTTTAGTCAAAGACCAAAGTCTTATATAATTACGCCGGAAATGTCGGAACAACAACCCCCTGCTTTTGAAAACAAGTATAATATTAAGCCAGTCTTGGGAACAACCAAAATGTTTTTGAAATGGCTTGCAGATAAAAGCGATCTGATAAATTCTAAAGCAACTATCCAAAGAGGTAATATTTCATCGATAAAAAAAGGCGCAGGCAGTTATATTGAATTTACTAAAGAATATTGGGAAGGGTTGAGGGGAATAAAACCGAGAGAAGAATTGGTTAAATATTATACAAATATAAACAGTTCTTCTTATTTACTGCCGTATGTTATTGCGGAGGAATTGTATGTCGAGCCGAATGAAGAAATAGATGTAAAAAACGTAGCGCCTGAATATGGGCCGGTACGGATTCGTCTTAATTCGAAATTTCCCAAAGATACAGGCAATCAGAATTGCATAATATGGCTAAATGCCAATGGCGGTATGGGTAAATCAACATTGCTTTATCATATAGGCAAAAAATACTGCGATCAATATCATATTATATTCTTCAAAGAACTAGCAGAAACTGCCCCGGTGCTTCCACAATATGATAATGACAATAAACAAGTCATAATACTTGTTGACAACTATGGGCGGCAAATAGAAAAATTAAAAGAATTATCTCGCATATTAAATGAATTGTATTTTAAAAGGGGCTATTGTTTAATTGCAGCAGAAAGGCATATACAGAACAGTATCTCTATAAAAGATGACAAAAGAGAGGTAGATGAAAATTATTTAGATAAAATAAATGGCACTCTTAAACACAATGCAGAATTTTACGAAAAGGTACTTAATAGGGTCGTTCAAGTTGTCGATAACGAAAATAAACTATTTAAAAATGGAAAAAACTCTTTGAAAGATAAATTCATATCCGGGAATAAGGCGACGACGGCAGAGAGAATTATTGAATTATTGATTACTATTAAACATTCAGGGTTATTTACTGAGTTCAGTTTTGATTGGGAAGATTGGAAAAAACTATGTGTTGGGAATATTGTTTTTAAGGATTATTTGAATTTGTACTCAATTGTTGCAGCTTTTAATAAGTATGGAATAATGCCAAAAATTAAATTTTGCATAGATTTGCTGGGAATAAATGACATTAACCTTGTATCGACATATTCACATTTTACTGAATTTGCAGATGATATCCCAATCAGTATTCAAAACGATGATTGTTTTGAGTTGAGGAATCCCAACCTTGCTAAGTGGTATATGGCCGAACATGATCGACATGGAACACTGACTAAAAAATATTTTAATGATGCTATAAGAGAGTGTATAAGCCATGAGCAGATGTATTTATTAAGGAATATTTATAGGAATGAGGAGGCTCTGAAAGAGGAGGATATAAGATCGCTTATTCCCAGCGATGAAATGCTATTGAAGTATTTCGATGATTATATAAAAACTAATCCAAACGATAAAGATAATCCAAAGAATAAAATGGAAATGGTTGTGATAAATTGCCGGCAAAATAATATTGTGGCAGCCAAGGACATTCTATATAAAATGATTGAAGAAAACGATTATGATGTGTTTGCAAGGACAAAATTAGCGGTTATCTTAATTCAGGAAAATAATTATAGTGAAGCGGATCCAATCATAAGATATTTGCTGGAAAAAGAGCCTACAAATAATTATATAATTAAACTAGCTATCACTGTCTTTAGTCAGTTCTCAAATAAAATAGATGTAATAAATAGATTAATTGCTGATTTGAAAAAAGATAATATTGCCAACCTTAAATATCTATATGCAAAGTTAGAAAAAGAACATCGATTGGCGGGTAATTATATCGAAGCTGAAGAATTGTGCAATAAACTGCTTGAGTTAAATCCGTCAGATTATGCTGCAATGAATGCGCTCGCTGTAATATATAAAGATCAACCGGAACCTAATTACGAAAAGGCGGAAAAAATATTAATTAAAACAATTGATATCGAACCGAATAATCCGCACAGCTACAACGAACTTGGGCAATTATATGCAATATATTACTACAATACTAAGAATGCTGAGTATAAATATAAAGCGCTGAAGATATTTATAAAAGGATTAAAACTGGACAATAAGAATATCCCGTTAAGAACGGAATTTGCAAGGTTTTTAAGAACATATTGCAATCGAATGGAATGCGCTAAAAAAATACTGATAAATAATATTCAAGAAGAGCCAAAACATATGCATTCTTATTCTGAATTGGGATTGTTGTATTATAATCAAAAAAAGTTTAAGGAAGCTAAGATAATATTGGAAAAAGGTGCTGGATATATGCCCGTTGGAAAAGAAAAACAGAAATGCATACCATTGCTGGTAGCTCTTGGCCGCGTATATCTGGAAATAGATGAATACGAAAAAGCGGAAAAAATATTTAAGGATACTATAGAACTAAATTCGAGAAATTGGATTAGTTATTTATGCATCGCTATTGCATATATTAAACTGCATAAAAATGCTGAGTATATAAACGTATATAATAAAATCTTAACTGAACTTAAAGATGCGAATTTATTAAGTGATTTCGCTTTTATGTTAAGGAACAATAACCTGATTGAAGAAAGCATAGGCGTTATGGCAAAAGCAAAAGAGTTTTGCACAGACAAACAGATGCTTTCTATAAATGCAAATTATGCCGACCTTTTACTGGATAAGATAATGAGCGCTAAACATTCGGAAACTTGGAAATACTATATGTACATCGGCAAACTGGATAAAATATGCCAGGATAATCTGGCTATCAAACAAGATCATGAAAAAACTTTACATATATTATATAGATTGTATTGGCACTTGCATAATCAGACTTATGAAAACATACAATTGCGCAATACATATTCAAAAAAATATAAAGAATATTTATCAAAAATGTATATGGGTGATAGAACAAGTTATTATCTATTAGACCCGATAGCATTGCATTTAAGAAAAATACACCGATACCGGCTTGGAATTGAATATGTTAAAAAGTATGAGGGTATTAAACAAACTTTGCCTATATATGTGGGAAATCTATTGGCAATTTACAACTGTTTACAAAATCGTCACGAAATAGTTTTGTTGTTTGATATTGCTGAAAAAAACAAGATTCGGCCCCCATCAATTAAATTAAATCCGGATGTTGAATTAGTATCTCAAGACAATATCGGATTCCTGCTTGATGGGGAAATAAAACACAAAGATACTATGTACAAAATAAACAAAAAAACAGTCTCCATTAGTCGTAAAGCTATTCAATTGTCACGGCAATCTTCAAAAGGAATTAAAGTATTCTTCGGTTTATATAAGTACAGAGGAGAGATTGTAGCCGATTTTATAGAACCTTACTTTGAATCGATTCCGGATGATAGCACAGCTTTGGATCTTTTAGAGCTAGTTCCCAGCTCTGTTTTTTAATTTGAGAAAAACAAACAATAGGGCGATATCATCTATATTGCCAAATACAATTTAAGCTGATTATCTTCTCCATAATTTGAAAATATATCATAAAATAAGAAAAATGATATTTAGCATTTGATGCGGATAATTTCGGCATAAACGGACAAAATGTCTTTAGAAGAAATGCTTCTCGACTCAAATATTGGATAAAAGAGGCACGAAAAATGACAGGAAATAAGAAAATATAATTTTTTGGTAAGAACTTGCAAATTAAAGATAATTTTCTCATTTTAAGTAAGTGTTAAAGTAAACAATAACTTTATTGTTTTGAAAATGTATTTGGAGCAAATCTATGAAGAATAATATTTATTCAAAATGGCTATTTGTTTTTCTACTCTCTTTACTTCTTCCCTCGCTTATTAAAGCGCAGGGTTCTTTAAGAGGAGTAGTTACCGATTCAGTAACAAACGACAAGTTAATCGGAGCAACGGTTGCCGTTGTCGGAACATCTCTCGGCGGTATGACCGATGTTAACGGGGAATTTAGAATTGTCAATATCCCTTCGGGCAAGCGGCAGCTGAAAATTACATATGTCGGTTACCGCAATAAAATTGTGCCGATAGACATTGTCAGCGGACAAACAATAAGAGTAAATCTGCAAATTGTTGTTGACGCCGTTAATATAAATGAAGTTGTTGTAACGGGGCAGGCAAGAGGGCAGGTTGCGGCTATAAACCAGCAGCTCGGAGCAAACACGATTATGAATGTCATCTCGGAAGAGAAAATCCAGGAACTCCCCGATGCCAATGCGGCCGAAGCAATCGGGCGTTTACCCGGCGTATCAATTCAAAGATCGGGAGGCGAGGCAAATAAAGTTGTGCTCAGAGGTTTAAGCGATAAATTTTCTGTTGTTACAGTTGATGGCATAAGAATGGCTCCTACGGATGCAACCTCAAGAGGGCTTGACCTTAGCACAATATCGCAAGGCTCGCTTGCCGGAATTGAACTTTTCAAGGCTTTAACACCCGATAAAGACGCCGATGCAATTGCAGGAAGCGTTAATCTTGTTACTAAAAAAGCTCCAAGCGAAAGACAGTTGAGAGTTGACGCAAAAGGAGCTTACAATGCTATGGCTAAATCTTATGAACAATACGATTTTGCGTTAAAATACGGAGAGCGTTTCTTTGATGGAGTTCTCGGCGTTCAAGTTACAGGAAATATGGAAAGAAAAAACAGGAGCAAGGAAAATATCGATTACAGCTACAATATGACAACTCTTTCCAGCGGAGAGGATTACGAAATTACCAATTTTACTCTTAACTATACCGATGAAATAAGAAAGAGAAACGGTTTCAGCGTTCTCCTTGATATAAATACTCCCGACAGCGGTTCAGTTAAAATAAGCAACATTTTCAACAGCACTAACCGCGATTATATAGAGTTTGAAAGAAACTATCCTACGAACGGCGGCGATCTTCTTTACAGCGCACGGGATAGAGAACAGGACGTTCAAACCTTCAACAGTTCAATTCGAGGCGATAATTACCTGCTTGGTTTAAATGTAAACTGGGGTTTGTCTTTTGCGCAGTCTAAAATGGAATATCCTTACGATTTTTCACTGGAATTCAGGGAACCCTCGGCGATAGACGATAACGGCAATATTATTTCGCATATGGGCAACATCCCTGAAGAATATTTGAAAGGCCCGGCTGAAGCTATTATCAGTTATGCGCTTAATAATTTTTCCAAAGCTTATTTAAATCTCAGCTACGACCGTTATCAGAAAAATCTTGACAGGGAAAAAACAGTTTATCTCGATCTCGAGAAAAAATACAATCTCAGCGATCAGCTTACAGGAGAATTTAAACTCGGCGGAAAATACAGATATAAAGCAAGATTCAAAGAAAGTTCTGAATTTGTTTCCCCTTATTATATTTATGAGACAGGCGGATATGTTAAGCTTGCCGACGGAACTATTGTTCCAAAGAGTTTCGCAGGCAGCAGATTTGCCAACCTCGCGCTGGATGGTTCAAGAATACTTGTTACTAACTTTTTAGATTCAAGTCCTGCGAGCAGAAATATTTACGGAAAATATCTTCTTTATCCTATTTTAAATAGGGAGGCATTAAAAGCATGGCGTGAGCTTAACATTAATGGTTACGGCGGAAGCGACGGCTCGCGCCCAGAATATTCAAGAAACTACGAAGAGGATGCAAACTACTATGATATAGTTGAAAGAGTTTCATCCACCTATGCAATGAATACTTTCCACTTCGGTCCCGATATTTCTTTTATTGCAGGCGTTAGAATGGAACAGGAAGATAATGATTATAAATCGAAATATTCTCCCGACGGCCTTTCCGGGTTCCCGACTCCTACTGGTATTTTAAGGGATACTTCGGCTACACATAAAGAAACCGAATGGCTGCCTAACATGCATTTGACAATTAAACCGACTGATTATATAAATATAAGACTGGCCGCATATAAAGCCCTTGCAAGGCCCGATTTTAATTACAGGCTTGAAAATTATATTGCACGCAGTACGGGCACCCTCTATTCAGGCAACAGTTTGACTATCGGAAATCCCGGTTTAAGGGCGGCTAAAGCTTGGAACTTTGAAATCAACACATCTATTTACAGCAACACAATCGGTTTGATTTCCATTTCCGCTTTCTATAAAGAGATTAGCGATATGTTCCATGCTCTTTCGGGAATTACGGTAAACGGGCAGTCTGTTCTCGATAGCCTTGGAATTAAATATAAAACTCCTTTCGGAACAAAAGACTACGGTTTAACTTACACATATAACTCGGATAAGCCTACAAAGGTATGGGGTTTTGAAATTGAGCACCAGGCAAATTTGAAATTCCTTCCGGGAATCTTTTCCAACTTTGTTCTAAGCTATAATATTTCTTTGATTAAATCGGAAACCTATATAACATATTCCAAGCAGGTAACCTATTATGAAACCATTGTAGGCATGCCTTTCCCTGTTGAAAAATCGAAAGCGGTAATGTATGAACAGAAACAGAAGCTTGAGGGCCAGCCTGAATTTTTCGGCAATGTTGCGCTCGGATATGATGTCGGCGGATTCTCTGCAAGGCTTTCGGTTTTCTTCCAAAGCGAATATAACAGGTCTTTCTCCGCTACAGGAAGAAGCGACGTTGTTTATAACGGCTTCTCGAGATGGGACTTTGCTCTTAAACAGGAAGTCTCAGATAATATCACGCTTTTGCTTAACCTGAATAACCTGACAAATACTGAAGAAGGCACTTCCATTAAAAACAGAATTATGGGATGGACGCTGCCTGACTGGAGCGAGAAATACGGCATTACCGCAGATCTCGGAATGAAGATTACTTTCTAATTGTGATATAAATTATGGTAATTTATTTATCTTAAAGGAGGCAACATGAAAAAAGTAACAAGACTGATTATTCCTTTTTTGTTTTTAGTCCTTTTTGCAAAAGTGGGATACGCCCAGACCTCCCACGAACTTATTGTTGAACCGCCGACTTCAACAATGACATATCTTAATGATATTATTACGGCAGATGTCGATGCAAGCGGCAACAGGCTGGATGCTGACCGTGTCTATGTTCTTAAACGCAACAGTATGTATTTTGTAAATACTCAAATAAGAAATACAAGCTGGGCTTTAAGAATAAAAGCACAAGCAGGGGCAGGCAGGAAACCTATTATTTTTGTTTATAAGAACTCTTCAACCGGAACGACTCCGGGCAGAGTTTTCGATATCCGCGGCAACCTCGAACTTCACAATGTTATTCTCGACGGATATTTTGAATATGACGCAACAACTCTTGGAAGTTTGCAGGGCGCTCTTATTACGGCTTCAGCGGCAGGATTTGATATAGTAGCCGATAGCTGTATTTTCACGAACAGCAACGGGAACCATATCAGAACAGATTCGGCTCCACGGCTTGTTAAAGTTACAAATTCTCTTTTTGCAAATATGGGATATCTCGGCACTTCTAACCTCGGTGCCGGTAAGGCAGTCGATTTAAGAGCCGGTTCATGCGACAGCTTGATACTTGTCAACAATACTTTCGTCAATGCTCAGGATAGAATTGTCCGCCACTATTCAAGTACTGCCAATATTAAGTATATGAAATTCAGTCACAATACAATTGTCAATTCTATGTCTTACCATGGAACCCTGTCCCTTGGTAAGGTAGGCAAGAAAATCGAAATTACCAATAACCTGTTCTACGATTCATTTGCATCGGGCAACGATACAGATAAAACAAGACAGACAGAATTTGCCGATTCCAAAGAATACGATACGCGGAACAGTCTGCCCCGTATGACGTGGATTATAACGGAAAATAACGATACCACCCAATATGTAATTAAGAAAAACTACTATGTAGTTTCATCAACAGGACAGACATGGTTTACTAAGTGGGCTTCAGCCGGCGTTACAGGTGAAGGCTCTCCTTTAACCTGGGCTATCAATAAAAAACTCGGCGCAGATTCTACAACTGCATTCACTAAAATAAGCCTTACATTTGGCAATATTCCTAAGTTAATGACCGCTTTGATGGATTGGTATAGGGATCCGAACGGCGGCAATAAAACCAAGAATACTCCTACAACAAAGTGGACGGACGCTTACGATTATGACAGGAGAGGATATATTTACTGGACAGACACATTAAAATGTTCATATTCTACTACTTCCACTGCTTATACAGGGGCGGAAAGCGGTTATCCTGTCGGCGACTTGAACTGGTTCCCGACACTTTTAGCGAAATATAATTCCGGGGTTGCTCTTGGAGTTTCGGAAAACGGTTCTCTTCCTCTTGAATATACATTAAACCAGAACTATCCAAATCCGTTCAACCCATCTACTAATATTTCCTATTCATTGCCTAAAGCTTCGAATGTTACCCTTACTATTTATAACAGCATAGGACAGGAAATAGCAGTTCTAATTAACAATCAACTTCAAAGCGCCGGACAGCATAAGATATCCTGGAATGGAAAAGATGCCGCCGGCCGCACTGTTGCAACAGGCGTTTACTTCTATCAGCTTTCAACCGCAGAAAATGTTGCAATGACGAAGAAAATGATTCTGTTGAAGTAATCTTACTTTCTGAAATTTATATAAGGCGGCTTGAAACAGCCGCCTTATTGAAATAGGTTCTGCATAATATATTGAAAGTATTGTTGTATCTTAAAATATGCCGATATAAATTTGTACACTTGAAATTTTGATTTTCTCTTATGGATAAAGCATTTGTGCAGAATGATTAACAAGTCTGTTTTCTGATAATTTAAGGATAATTTTTACGGCGAAAATATGAAGGAAAAAGCAGTAACTCTTAATGATATAGCCACCAGATTAAACCTCTCGACAGTAACAGTATCTAAAGCTTTAAGAAATCATCCCGACATTTCACCTAAGACTACAAAGCTTATAAAAACTATTGCCGATGAGATGGGGTACACCCCGAATATTATGGCCAGAAATCTATCGGCCAGAAGGTCAAATACTATCGGTCTCGTTGTGCCTAAGATTGCGCATCATTTCTTCGGGGCTATTATCGAGTCGATATACGACATTGCATTTGAGCATAATTATGAAATGATACTTACAGTCTCTCAGGAAAATTCGGAAAGGGAAAGAAAGCATCTGCAAACTCTTCTTGCAATGAAAGTTGACGGAATTATCATTTCGATTACTCAGGAAACCAACGATTATTCTATCTTTGAAATGATCGAAAGAAGAGGGGTGCCCATTGTATTCATAGACCGTATTCCAGAATTAAATATTGATTATAACTCTGTTGTTGTTGACGACAGGGGCGGAGCTTTTAAAGCCATTGAGCATGCAATTAAACTCGGATACAAAAATATAGGGCATTTCGGAGGCTCGTCTAAAATTAATATCGGAAGGGAAAGACTTCTCGGTTTTTATGATGCAATGAAGAAATATAATCTGGAAGTAAATAAATCCTGGGTGCTCGAAGGCGGGTTCAGCGAAAACCATGGATACAACAGTTTCATGAAATTATATAATGAAAAAAATCTTCCTGATATGATTTTTGCCGTTACTTATCCGGTGGCGCTCGGCGTTTATATGGCCGCAAGCGAAGTAGGGCTTAGAATACCCGAAGATATAGATATTATCTGTTTCGGAAATGCAAAAGTGCAAAAGTTTTTATCTCCTCCTTTAAGCTGCATCGATCAGCCTACCGAACTTATAAGTAAAAATGCGATGGAAATGATTTTCCAGAACATTGAACACAAAGAAGATTATGTGTGCAGGCGGACTGTTATAGATACCGAAATGCTTCTCAGGGGAACCTGTATCAAATGTAACCGCTGATAGAATTATCCTCTTTTTCATTGCTTTTATTGTTCCATTATTCGACGAATTTTTTTACAACGGACAACCCATCCCAATATATAATTGCGGTTTTTACTTATTTATTTGTTGCTAAAGTCATATTTTTTTGTGATTTTTGTTTATCGGTAAAGTAACCGATAAATTAGCCGTTTTTCTTCGTTTTTGCACTTTTTAATACATAAAATGGAGTACTGATGACACAGAGTAAAGTAAAGATTGGAAATTACCGCTGGAGTATTTGCGCTCTGGTGTTTTTCGCTACTACTGTCAATTATTTAGATCGTCAGGTTATTTCGCTGCTGAAAGATGATTACCTTGAAAAAATATTTCATTGGACTGAGTCGGATTATTCCTATATCGTCATTGCATTTCAAATTGCGTATGCTGTCGGTATGCTTGGAGCAGGATGGATAATAGACAAAGTTGGCACAAAAATAGGTTATGCGATATCGCTTGCTGTTTGGAGCCTTGCAGCAATAGGACATTCTTTTGCCCGCAGTACAATCGGTTTTATGATTGCCCGTTCTGTTCTTGGAATAAGCGAGGCAGGAAACTTTCCTGCGGCTATTAAAACAACAGCCGAGTGGTTTCCTAAGAAAGAAAGAGCTCTTGCAACAGGGCTTTTTAATTCCGGCTCCAATGTCGGGGCTATAATTGCTCCTTTGACGGTTCCTCTTATTGCCGCTACGATGGGGTGGGGATGGGCGTTTATTTTAACCGGAGCCGCAGGTTTAATCTGGCTGATTTTCTGGTTCGCATTTTATGAAATTCCTTCCAAACATAAAAAACTGTCAAAAGAAGAATATGAATATATTCACAGCGATTCCGAAGAAAATTCATCAGGCCCGAATAATAAAGAAAAAATCAAATGGTCAACATTATTAACATATAAACAGACATGGGCTTTTGTAATAGGCAAATTTTTAACCGATCCTATCTGGTGGTTCTATTTATTCTGGCTTCCTTCGTTTCTTAACAAACAGTATAATATGACAAAAACAGACGTGGCTCTTCCGGTTGCCGTTGTTTACACAATGACCACATTCGGTTCTATATTCGGCGGCTGGCTTTCGGGGCATTTCATTAAAAGAGGATGGAGCGAATATAAATCAAGAAAAACAGCAATGTTCTTATTTGCATTATGTATTCTTCCTGTAATATCTGCTCAGGCTCTCGGAAAGCTTGATCCCTGGTATGCGATTCTCATAATCGGTTTGGCCGCTTCCTGCCACCAGGCATGGTCGGCAAATATATTTACAACGGCTTCCGATATGTTCCCTAAAAAAGCAGTCGCTTCCATTACCGGAATAGGCGGAATGGCCGGCGCAGTCGGCGGAATACTTATTGCAAGGCTTGCAGGATTGTTGTTCGATTACTACAAATCAGTCAACAGCCTCGAAACTGGTTATTATATAATGTTTATTATATGCGGGTTGGCTTACATATTAGCATGGTTTATCTTCTATGTTGTGCTTGTTCCAAGAATGAAAAAAGTTGAATTATAATGTTTTTTGAATTAAATAAATTTTCCCAGAGGCATGTCCGTAATAAATTAAAAACGGCTCCGGCAGGTTGCCGGCGCCGTTTTAATATCTTATCAATCAAAAACGGCAGTGAGAAATGAAAAAAGTATTTACTTATTCCCTTGTATTACAACTTGCGGTTATCTGTATTTTCTCTTATGCGCAGGAAAAAACATTTGTGCTTAAGCTGAAAAACAATGCTTCAATAGACAGAATTGACGCTTATGTGCAAATAGATTTTGCTAATCTTGTTAAAAAGCATAAAGGTCTTACTCAAGACGGTTTTATTCTTAAAGACGGGGGTAAAGAAATCCCTTTTCAGATATTGCCGGCTGAAGGAAAAAAGAAAAAGCTCTGTTTTGTAATAGATATTAAAAGCAGGGAGACAAAAAAGATTACCTGCATATACGGAGGAAATACAGCTCCGGGAAAGTTTAAAAACCGCACTTATGCCGAACTGGCTGTTAAAAAAAACGGGAGGCCGGATGGGAAAAAAGTACGCGGCGCCGAATATGAAAATATTCAATTTTCCAGAGTCCCTTCCTGGCATACGGATCATGACGGGCTTTATAAATATGAGGGCCCGGGATGGGAATCGGAACGGGTTGGCTACAGATTTTATCTCGACTGGAGAAATGCTACTGATATTTTCGGGAAAAAAGTTGCTGAGCTTGTTTTAAAAAATGTAGGAATAAAAGATACAATTGCCGATAATAATGAATCGTTCCATACAATGCAGCCTTGGGGTATGGATATCTTTAAGGTGGGCAATTCTCTCGGCGTAGGTTCTTTCGGAATGTGGATGAATGACAAAGTAAATATGGTTTCTAAAACCGACAGTATTACCTGCGCAATAACAGCAAACGGACCTGTATTATCCCGGATAAAAACAAATTATTACGGATGGCTGGTAGGAGATAGAAAATATGATGCCGAATCTGAACTGACTATTGCCGCCGGAAGCAGACTGACAAAAAATTCGATAAAAATATCAGCTTACGCAGGAAATATTGTAACCGGGCTGGCAAAATATGCAGGGACTAACTTTATAAAAGGGGAAGCGGCTACGGGATGGAGTTATATTGCTTTATACGGGCGTCAGTCTCTTGCCGATGACAATCTCGGCATTGCCCTCTTTTATAAGGTTAAGGATTTAATTGGATCGGGGGATGATGCATTAAGTTATTATGTTATGCTGAAGCCTGCAGGCGGTAATGCGGAATACTATTTCGGAGCCGCATGGGAAAAAGAAGCCGGAGGAATTAAATCTGAATCAGAATTTAAAAAATATCTTGAACATATTATAAGTGAATTAAATAATCCTGTAAGCGTTGAATAAATTACAAGGTGCTTTATGGCTGAATATAAATTAAATGAAGACCGTTTTTTCGATTCTAATCCCGTTATAAGGAATATTGCAAGGGAGATATACCGCAGCGTTAAAACGCTTCCTATTATAAGTCCGCATGGACATGTTGACCCGCAGATATTCGTAGATAATAAACCTTTTCCCCATCCGGCTCAATTATTTATCATACCTGATCATTATGTCTTCAGGATGCTTTATTCGCAGGGAATCCCCATTGAACAGCTCGGGGTTCCGAGTATTAACGGCGCAAAGGTTGAAACCGATCCGAAAAAAATATGGAAAATATTCTGCGAGAATTATTATCTTTTTAACGGAACTCCCTCAGGCGTCTGGCTCGATTATGAGTTTAATGAAGTCTTCGGAATAAAAGAAAAACCGGATGCCGCGAATGCTCTTCTGATTTATGATGAATTATATGAAAAAATTAATTCGCCGGAATTTCTTCCCAGAACTCTGTTTGAAAAGTTCCGCATAGAAGCGCTTTCAACCACAGACGCCGCTACCGATACTCTTGAACCTCATAAGCTTATTAAAGAATCGGGTTGGAAAGGAAAAGTTGTCCCTGCATTCCGTCCTGACGGAGTAACCGATATTTCGAATAAATTCTGGAAAGAAAATATTGATAAACTTGGCGTATTAGCAGGATATGAAATATCGAGTTTTGAAAAATTTGTTAAAGCGCTTGAAGAAAGAAGAACGTTTTTTATTAAGATGGGAGCCACTTCTACCGATCACGGAGTCTTTTCTCCTTTTACGCACGAACTCACAAAAACGGAAGCGGAATCAATCTTTCAGAAAGCGCTTCAGGGTAAAGCAGGCGAAGACGATGCCGCATTATTTACGGCTCATATGCTTATGGAAATGGCAAGGATGAGCATTGAAGACGGGCTCGTTATGCAGATACATCCGGGGGCATACAGAAATCATAACCCTATAGTATTTGAAAAATTCGGGCCTGATAAAGGATGCGATATTCCTATGCAGACCGAATATACAAAGAATCTTAAGGAACTTCTTAATAAATACGGCAATAATCCGAAACTTACTGTTATAGTATTTACCCTTGATGAAACAAGCTATTCAAGGGAGCTTGCGCCCCTTGCCGGGCATTATCCCGCTATGAAACTGGGGCCTGCTTGGTGGTTCCACGACAGCCTTGAAGGAATTAACCGTTTCAGGCATATGGTAACCGAAACTGCCGGATTCTATAATACCGTGGGTTTCAATGACGATACAAGGGCGTTTGTTTCAATTCCCGCCCGGCACGATGTTGCAAGAAGAGTCGATTCAAATTATCTCGCTGAACTTGCCGCAAGGCATATAATCACTTTTGAAGAAGCTTTGGCAATTGCAAAGGATTTGGCTTACAACCTTGTTAAAAAAGCATATAAACTATAGGTGAAAAAATGTTAAAAGAAAAGATGAATGTAATTAAGAACGCGGTTAAATCTGCTGATAATAAATTCCTGAATTTCGAATTAAACAGAAAAAATATCAAAGTTTATGAAAATTCGGTTTTCGAAAACGGGAACGAACTCTTTTTCATGGGAAAAGATAATATTGAAAAATATCTTTTTATAGCTGCAGAAACTCAAGGGCTGCAGGCAATTAAAAAATTTGAAGGAGAAGAATACAAAGAAGAAGGCGGAGCAGTTAAAAAATGTCCGCTGACTACAAAGAACAGAATAGAGCTCCAGAATATTTTCGAATTTACCAGGTCTAAAACACTTGGGCTTGTCAATTCTCTTGGTATGGGGGACAGGCTGGGGCTTGCAAACGGAGGGCATATACGCTCGCTGAATAACAGCGGTTTTCAACCGGTGCTTGCGCAGCAGTCGGTTAGAGAGCTTACCCGCACTCAGAGAAAAGCGGAAGATGTTATGGATGCGGCGGTTTGGGCAGTCTTTCAGGAAGGCTATGTCTCCGGTTTCGGTTCCGATGCCGACCACCTTAAAACTCCCGAAGACATTGATATGTACCTTAAGGCCGGATTTACGATGTTTACTTTCGATCCGGGGGAACATGTAAACAATAATGCCGATACATTAAAAGAAGAACAGCTTTACAGCGCGGTTGCAAATCTTCCTTGGACAGAATTAAAAGACACTTTCCCGGCAGCCGAAAGAAGGTATGTTAAAAATGAGATTGTTGTTTCCCCTGAGTTCACTTTAAAAATAACGGAGCGCGATTTTCTTAAAGCTTATGCAAAATACGGCAAGGCTATTTTGCACATTAAAAAAATGTACGAATACCTTAAGGCTTCCGCTCAGGCGGGGACTTACGAAGTTGAAGTTTCGGTTGATGAAACTGAATCGGTTACGTCTCCTTTCGAGCATTATTTCTTTGCCAATGAACTTAAACGTCTTGAAGTGAAATTTATTAGCCTGGCTCCCCGCTTTATCGGCTCTTTCGAAAAAGGAATTGATTACAAAGGCGATCTTGATTTGTTTAAAAGCGAATATGAAAAACATCTGGCAATAACAAAACACTTCGGTAATTATAAAATCAGCCTTCATTCCGGGAGCGATAAGTTCTCCGTGTACAAGGTTATCGGCTCTATGAAGCAGGCAAATACGCACGTAAAGACTGCCGGAACAAGCTACCTTGAAGCTCTTAAAGTAGTTGCAAGCAAAAAGCCTGATGTTTTCAGGGCAATTCTCGATTTCGGCGCTTCTCTGTACGAGACTGAAAAACTCAGTTATCATGTCTCTGCCGATATCAGGAATCTTAAGAAAGGTTCGGAATATACAAATCAGGAACTGGTTGCGCTTTTCTATTCTATAGATGCAAGACAGGTGCTCCATGTTACTTTCGGCAGAACGCTTACAGAAAAAAAATCCGACGGCAATTTTATGTTTAAAAATGATATATTAAATTGTCTTAAAGAAAATGAGGAGACTCATTACGAATATTTAATTAAGCATTTTCAAAAACATATGGAACCATTCAAATAGCATGAACAGAGATGAAATTTTAAAAGATATTTTAAACAGAAAAGCAGTTGCCGTAATACGGGTTCAGGAAGCTGAAAAACTGCGTAAAGTTATTGAAGCCGTTTACAAAGGAGGCGTTTCAGCCGCTGAAATAACCCTTACTGTGCCTAATGCAATAAACCTTATTGAAAAAATGACGGAACAGGTAAGCGGCAGTATTATAATCGGCGTGGGTTCGGTTCTTAATGCCTCGCAGGCTGAAGATGCAATTAAAGCAGGGGCTAAATATGTTGTAAGCCCTGTATTTAAAAAAGAGATTATTGATGTGGCTCATAAATACGGCATTCCCGCGATGCCCGGCTGTTTTACTCCCACAGAAATTCAGAATGCGTTTGAATACGGAGCCGATATCGTTAAAGTTTTTCCGGCCGATATTCTTGGAATGGAGTTCTTTAAAGCCATTCTTGCTCCGATGCCTCATCTTAAATTAATGCCTACAGGGGGAGTTACATTAACAAACGCAGGGGATTGGTTTAAAGCGGGGGCATGCGCAGTAGGGCTCGGCTCTGCTTTGCTTGATAAAGAAGCGGTTAAAAATGAGAATTACGATAAACTTACTCAAAATGCTATGCAGATTATGAGTAGTATAAATAGTCATTTTAATAAATAAGGAATCTGAAATGAATAATTCATTTGAAGATATTAAAGGAAAGATTTGCGTTGTTACGGGAGGCTGCGGCGTCTTCGGAACAAAATTTTCCACCTGCCTTCTTGAAGCGGGCGCAAAACTTGCAGTCCTCGATTATAAACAGGGCAGATGCGAAGAATGTCCTGTCGGCAAAGCTAAAAAAGAAGGCGCTAAGGCAATTTGCGTTGTTTCGAATGTTCTGAATAAAGAAGAACTGATTAATGCAAAAAAAGAAATTAATGATAAATTAGGAAAAATTGATGTGCTCATTAATGGAGCCGGCGGAAATGCGCCCACTGCGACAACGGCAAATGAATTTCTGAATCCTGATAATGCATCCGATCTGTCTAAGTCATTTTTCGGGCTTAATCTGGATGGTTTCAGGAGCGTATTTGATCTTAATTTCCTCGGAACCGTTCTGCCGAGTATGGTCTTTGCTGAAGATATGATTGAGCGGGGAGGATCGATAATAAATATTTCTTCAATGAATTCTTTCAGGCCGCTTACGAAAATTCCGGCATATTCGGCGGCAAAGGCGTCCGTAAATAATTTTACCTCATGGCTTGCAGTCCATTTTGCTAAAGTTAATATTAGGGTAAATGCAATTGCTCCCGGTTTTTTCCTGACAAAGCAGAATGAATTTCTTTTGATTGACCAGGTTACAAAACAGCTTTCAGCAAGAGGGAATAAAATTATTCAATCTACTCCTATGGGAAGATTCGGAACGCCGGATGATTTAACAGGAACTCTTCTTTATCTTGCATCCGATATTTCCAGATTCGTTACCGGAATTGTTATTCCTGTTGACGGAGGCTTCAGCGCATACAGCGGCGTTTAATAAGAAAATTTTTGTTAATACATAAAAGGATTTTAAAATGAGCAGCGGTTTAAAAATTAATTCGGAAGGCGCATTCGATTTTATCTCCCTCGGCGCATTGGTTCACAGGCTTGATCCCGGCATTATCCCCTTCAGAAAAGCATCTGAATGTAAAATACATGTCAGCGGAGGAGAATTTAATGTTGCGGCTAATCTTTCGGATTGTTTCAAGATGAATACAGGAATAGTATCGGCAATGGTAAATTACCCTATCGGCGACCTTATTTCGGAACGCGTTAAAGCTATGGGGGTAAAACCGTTCTACAAGTTTTATAAACATAACGGCGTTAATGGGCCAAATATGGCGACAGTTTACAGCGACCGCGGTTTCGGGCTCCGCGCTCCGGTTGTGTTTTATAACAGGTGCAATGAGGCCGCCGCTCTGCTAAAACCGGGGGATATAAACTGGGATGAAATCTTCGGGAAAGGAGTTAAGTGGTTCCATAGCGGAGGTATTTTTGCCTCTTTATCCGAAACAACAGGAGAAGTTATTATTGAAGCTATGAAAAAAGCTAAAGAAGCCGGCGCAGTTACTAGTTTCGATCTTAATTTCAGAGCTAAATTATGGAATATCTGGGGGGGCGAACAGAAAGCCGCCGAAGTTATTGACAGAATCGTTAAATATGTAGATGTACTTATAGGCAATGAAGAAGATTTGCAGAAAGGGCTTGGAATACCGGGCCCTGAAGTTGCCGCAAAATCCAAACTTGATCCTTCGGTATTCTTCGGTATGATTGATAAAGTGATTGCAAAATATCCGCAGGTTAAAATAGTGGCTACAACTTTGCGCGAGGTTCATTCAACCAACCGCCACAGCTGGAGCGCCGTTGCCTGGATAAACGGAAAAACATATTCGGCGCCGGCATGCGAACTTGAAGTTTATGACCGCGTTGGCGGAGGAGACGGATTTGCTTCGGGATTGATTTACGGGCTTATTACGAATGAAACTCCCGAAGAAGCCGTTAAACTCGGTTGGGCGCACGGCGCTTTGCTTACTACTTATCCCGGCGATACTACAATGGCGGTTATCGATGAAGTTAAAGCATTTGCCAAAGGCGGATCGGCGCGTATTCAACGCTAATTATTCAATAACTATGGTATTCAAATATGACTGATAATCCTCATAAAATACTCGATGAATTAAAACCTGAAAAAGATTTCTTTATCGGCGTTGATTCCGACGGCTGTGTGTTCGATACGATGGAAATAAAACAGAAGGAAGCTTTTTGCCCGATGTTCATCAAGCATTTCCATTTGCAGAAAATTTCTAAATATGCGCGCGAAACGTGGGAGTTTGTTAACCTCTATTCTACAACAAGAGGCGTGAACAGATTTAAAGCTCTTTTGCGCGCGCTTGAATTGCTTAAAGTAAGGCCGGAGGTTATTGCCCGCAATGCTGTTTTCCAAGATATGGCTCCGTTATTCGAATGGGTGAAAAAAGAAAACAAATTAGGCAATCCTGCGCTTACAAAGTATGCCGCCGAAACAGGCAATCCGGTTCTTGACCTTACTTTAAAATGGTCTGTTGAAGTTAATAAAATGATTGAAGAAATTGTATTTGACATTCCCCCTTTTCCGCTTGTAGCTGAATCACTTCAGAAAATGATGCCTTATGCCGACTTAATGGTCGTTTCGCAGACTCCTACGGAAGCTCTGGTAAGAGAATGGAAAGAGCATAATATCGATAAATTTGTCCGCTTTATAGCCGGGCAGGAACTTGGCACAAAAGGAGAGCACCTGAAGTATGCGGCAAAAGGGAAATATGACGATGAAAAAATACTTATGATAGGAGACGCTCCCGGAGACCTTGCCGCGGCAAAATCGAACGGCGTTCTATTTTATCCGATAAATCCCGGCAGTGAAGAGGATTCGTGGCGCCGGTTCTTCGAGGAAGCGCTTATTATATTTTTTACAGGCGGTTATAAAGGAGCTTACGAAGAAAAATTAATTAAAGAATTTGAATCGTTTTTGCCGGAAAACCCCAAATGGAAGGTCTGAAATAATATGTTACTATTTGCAGCCGGTTCCGAAAATGCAGCGCTTTCGGAAAATGAGATTAAAAACGGGCTTTACGCTGCTTTTGAAAAGCTTGGCGTAAAGAATAAAGTGCTTGCTATTCCTCCCGATTTTACGAGGTACCATTCAAAAGCGGGCGAGCTTACCCGTTATGCTTATGAGTATTATAAAGAACATATGACGGATATCCTTCCGGCTCTCGGAACTCATACGCCGATGGCCGAAAATGAAATTCAGAAAATGTTTGGGAATATTCCGTCCGGCTTGTTCCGTATCCACAGATGGAAGGAAGACCTTTATACATTAGGCGAAGTGCCCGCAGAATACCTGAATGAAGTTTCGGAAGGAAAGGTTTCTTATTCATGGCCTGCGCAAGTAAATAAATTGTTGATCGACGGCCGGTACGATTTGATCCTTTCAATCGGGCAGGTTGTGCCTCACGAAGTAATAGGAATGGCAAATTATAATAAAAATATTTTTATAGGCACAGGAGGCAAAGAAGGTATAAACAAAAGCCATTTCTTGGGCGCGGCTTACGGAATGGAAAGAATTATGGGGCGCGCCGATAATCCTGTGCGTAAAGTCCTTAATTATGCTTCTGAAAATTTTGCAAAAGAACTGCCGGTAATTTACATACAGACGGTAATCGGTAAAAACGGAAACGGAAAACTTGTAATGCGCGGACTCTTTATAGGGGATGATTATGAATGTTTTAAATTAGCGTCCGAACTTTCTCTGAAAGTAAATTTTGAAATGCTCGATGCCCCTCTTAAAAAAGTAGTTGTTTATCTCGATCCGTACGAATTTAAGAGCACATGGCTTGGGAATAAAAGCATTTACAGAACAAGGATGGCAATAGAAGACGGAGGCCAGCTTCTTATTATTGCCCCCGGTTTAAAAGAATTTGGCGAAGATAAGGAAATTGACAGGCTGATTAGGAAATACGGTTATAGAACAACGCCTGAAATATTGAAATTTACAAATGAGAATGAAGAGCTTAAGAATAATTTAAGCGCGGCCGCGCATTTAATCCATGGTTCTTCTGAAAACAGATTTAATATTACATACTGCCCCGGCTATCTTACAAAAGGAGAAATCCAAGGCGTTAATTTTAATTATGCCGATATTAATTTTGCTATAGACAGATACAACCCCGAAAAATTAAAGGACGGATTTAACGTTATGCCCGATGGAGAAGAAATTTTCTATATTTCCAATCCGGCTTTAGGCCTGTGGGCGTATAAAAAAAGATTTGAGAAATAATAGTATTGAATATGAAGATAATTGCAGATAATAAAATTCCCTTCCTCAAAGGCGCTTTTGAACCCTATGCCGATATTGAATATTTAAGCCCTTCTGAAATAACGAAAGATAGAGTATCGGATGCCGACGCGCTTATAATAAGAACAAGAACGCGCTGCAATGCGGAACTGCTTTCGGGAAGTAAGGTGAAGTTTATTGCTACCGCTACAATAGGTTATGACCATATTGATGCCGTTTTCTGCGAATCGGAAAACATAAACTGGGTAAGCGCGCCCGGATGTAATTCTACATCTGTAATGCAGTATATAACATCCGCGCTTCTGATGTTTGCCGGAAAAAAAAGCATTGATTTAACACGGCTTACAATCGGCGTTGTGGGGGTGGGGAATGTCGGTTCTAAAGTTGCGAAAGCGGCGGCCATTCTTGGAATGAAAGTCCTTCTGAACGACCCTCCCCGCGAAAGAAAAGAAGGAAAAGGAAGTTATGTATCCCTCGATGAAATTATTGATTATTCGGATATAATTACGTTTCATACGCCTCTGATAAAAGAAGGAATTGATAGAACATTTCATCTTGCTGATGAATCATTCTTCTCAAAACTGAAGAGGAAAATAATTATTATTAATTCTTCGAGAGGCCCGGTTGCTGATTCTGTAGCCCTTAAAAAGGCCGCCGGAGAAGGAAAACTTAACGGGCTGATTCTTGATGTATGGGAGAAAGAGCCTGAGCTTGATTTGGAATTATTAAAACTTGCGGATATTGCAACTCCTCATATCGCAGGTTACTCATCGGACGGAAAGGCAAACGGGACAAGCATTTGTGTAAACGCAGTGAACCGCTTTTTTAATCTCGGTATGGAAGAGAATTGGAAACCATCCGAAATCCCTCTTCCGTTTAATCCCGTGAATATCGAGATCGACTGCAGGAATATGACTGATCAACAGATTCTTTGCAGGGCGGTTACAGGCTCATATGATATTTATGAGGATAATTCCGCTTTGAAAAAATCCCCCGAAAGTTTTGAGAAACAAAGGAATTATTATAAGGTAAGAAGAGAATTTGACACATATAAAGTTACATTGCTGAACCCGGAGACGAAAGCGGCAGATAAGCTAACGGGGCTTGGCTTTAATGTATTGGCGTTAAAATAAGTTTATTAAATACAGGAAATAAAATGGAAAAGAAGGCAGATATTGGGCTTGTAGGGCTTGCCGTAATGGGGGAAAATCTTGTTCTCAATATGGAAAGCCGCGGATTTGCAGTTGCAGTTTATAACCGCACGGTGGAAAAAGTAGATAACTTTGTAAACGGAAGGGGAAAAGGGAAAAATATTATAGGCGTTCACAGCATCGGAGAGCTCGCCGCTTCACTACAATCGCCGCGTAAAATAATGCTTATGGTTAAAGCCGGCAAAGCGGTTGATGATTTTATTGAACTTTTAATTCCCCATCTTGATAAAGGGGATATTATTATTGACGGCGGCAATTCCCATTTCCCAGATACAACGCGCAGGACTAAATACCTTGAGGAAAAAGGGTTATTATATATAGGGACAGGAGTTTCGGGAGGGGAGGAAGGAGCATTAAGAGGCCCTTCAATTATGCCCGGAGGTTCAATGGCCGCATGGCCGCATGTGAAGCCTATTTTCCAGGCTATAGCTGCAAAAGTCGCCGATGGTTCTCCATGCTGCGATTGGGTCGGCGAAAACGGAGCTGGCCATTTTGTTAAAATGGTTCACAACGGAATTGAATACGGGGATATGCAGCTTATATGCGAAGCCTACCAGATTATGAAAGACCTGCTTGGAATGGATTATGATGAAATGCATAATACATTTAAGGAATGGAACGAAGGAGAACTTGACAGTTATCTTATAGAAATTACACGGGATATACTTGCTTACAAAGATGAAGACGGCGCCCCCCTTGTTGAAAAAATACTTGATACGGCAGGACAGAAGGGCACAGGCAAATGGACTGTCCTTGCATCGCTTGATTTCGGCGCTCCTTTAACGCTGATTGGCGAAGCTGTTTACGGCAGGACTCTTTCTTCAATGAAAAAAGAAAGAATGGAAGCGTCAAAAATAATTTCAGGCCCGAAACCGAAATTTAACGGAGATAAAAAACAGTTCCTCGACGATTTAAGAAAAGCGTTATATGCTTCGAAACTGGTTTCTTATGCTCAGGGATATGTTTTAATGAATCTTGCCGCAAAGGAAAACGGATGGAATCTTAATAATGGCGGCATAGCCCTTATGTGGCGCGGCGGATGCATTATACGTTCCGCATTCCTCGGTAAAATTAAAGAAGCGTTTGAAAGGGATCCGAACCTTTCAAATTTACTTCTTGATCCTTTCTTCAAAGTAAAAATTGAAGCGTCGCAGGAATCGTGGCGCAAAGTGGTTGCCGATTCAGTGATGAACGGAATCTGGATACCCGCATTGTCAACCGCTCTCAATTATTTCGACGGTTTCCGCAACGGGCGTCTCCCGGCTAATCTTCTCCAGGCGCAGAGGGATTATTTCGGCGCACACACTTATGAAAGAACCGATAAACCGCGCGGCGAATTTTTCCATACAAACTGGACGGGCAGAGGAGGCGATACCGCTTCTTCAACTTATAATGTTTAATTTTATTTAAATAAATTATTAAAGCGAGATAAAAATGGAAGTAAGGTATTCACCAGACCAGAACGGTTTTAAGAAAATGACAACAGGCGAACTTAGAAATTCACTTCTTATCGATTGCCTTTTCCAGGTTAATGAAATTCCTATGGTGTATTCCGATATTGACCGCTCGATAACAGGTTCAGCGGTTCCGTCGGGTAAAAGGCTGAAATTGACTGCGGCAAAAAAAGAAATGGCTGCAGAATATTTTTGCGAAAGGCGCGAGATAGGAATAATTAATATCGGCGGCAAAGGGTCTGTGTTTATCGACGGCAAAGAATATGTTATGGAAAATAAAGATGGGCTTTATATCGGCAGAGGAAATAAAGAAATTGAATTTGAAAGCAGTCTGAAAGACGCGCCCGCCAAATTTTATTTTGTAAGCTATCCGGCCCACAAAGAATACCCTGTAAAACAGATTAAATTCACTGAAGCCACCGAAAGAAAGCTCGGTTCAACCGCCGATGCCAACAAAAGAATAATTCACCAGTATATCCATCCCGGAACAATGCCCACTTGCCAGATTGTAATGGGGCTTACGGAACTTGAAGAGGGGAGCGTCTGGAACACAATGCCCGCGCATACGCATCAGAGAAGATCGGAAGTTTATATGTATTTTAATATCCGCCCCGAATCTTTTGTAGTTCATTTGAACGGCGAGCCCTCCGAAACGAGGCATATAATTATCCGTAATGAACAGGCCGTGCTTTCAACAAGCTGGTCGTTGCATGCCGGATGCGGAACTCAGAATTATTCTTTCATCTGGGCTATGGGAGGGGAAAATCAGGTGTTTGACGATATGGATAATATCCCAATGGCGGATATGAGATAATTATAAAGCTAATTAATTAAGAGAGAAAAATATGATACTCGATAAATTCAGGCTTGATGGAAAAACAGCTCTTGTTACAGGCTGTAATAAAGGCATAGGGCAGTTTTATGCAAAGGCTCTGGCAGAAGCGGGGGCTGATATAATAGGCGTTTCATTCGAAAGCGACTTTGCCGAAACAGAGAAAATTATAACATCCCTCGGCAGAAAATTTAAATTTTATATTGCCGATTTCTCTATCCGCGAATCTTTGTACGAATTTATTAAAAAAGTTAAATCGGATTTCCCGAAAGTGGATATTCTCGTCAACAATGCCGGGACAATTCTGCGCAAACCTATTGCCGAACATCCCGATGAATACTGGGATAAAGTAATTGAAATAAATCTGACTTCGCAGTTCATTCTTACAAGGGAATTCGGGCGCGATATGGTTGAGAGAGGATATGGAAAAGTTGTTTTTATCGCTTCTCTTCTTTCGTTTCAGGGGGGGATACTTGTTCCCGGTTATGCCGCTTCAAAAGGGGGAATAAAACAATTAACAATGGCATTCTCCAATGAATGGGCAGGAAAAGGGGTTACCGTTAATGCTATTGCCCCCGGTTACATCGCTACCGATAATACAAAGGCTTTAAGGGAAGATGAAGTAAGGAACAAAGCCATTCTCGACAGGATTCCTGCAGGCAGATGGGGTACGCCTGAAGACCTTATGGGAACTGTTGTTTTTCTCTGTTCAGATGCATCTAATTATCTTAACGGAAGCGTCATTACTGTCGATGGCGGATGGATGGGAAGATAAAGGAATTGCAGCCGGATTAAACGGATTTTCGCGGATCAGCATCCGCGGAAATCCGCCCGGTCCCGATTTAATTACTTCATATAAGCTGCGGCATTAATATCATCAACGCTTTTTATTCTTTTCGGCGGGTTAAGATGTTTTGCTAAAAAATCGTAAATCTTAATCCTTATTTCTTTTGCCTTTTTTGTATCAAGCCTGTCGAATGAGTGTCCGCCTGGAAGGTCTTTAAATATTTCGTATTCGAATTTTTTCCCTTCGGCTTTAAGCGATTTGATAAGGTGTTCAACTTCCAGTACATTCACATCTTCATCATTTGTATTCGTATGTATAAGCAGAGGGGTTTTTAATTTCTCCGCGTTCCACGCCGGTGAGCGTTTTCTGTACTCGGCTACATTCTCTTCTGCTGTTTTTCCAAGGTGGTAATCTGCCGAATACATATCGCGGTATTCATCGTCTTTATATCCCATTCTTGCAACAAGATCGCTCACAGGCACTCCTGCAAAGCAGGCTTTATAATTCTCCGGATGTTCAAAAACATTCATTAATGAAATCATTCCCCCATGGCTCCAGCCTATAATACCTACTCTGCTTTCATCGACAAATGAATAATTATCGATCATAAACCGGCGGCTTACATCAACATCTTCATTCTCCAGTCCGCCGTAATCTATTTTTTTGTAGAAACTTTCACCGTAGCCTGTGCTTCCCCTGTAATCAACGGCAACTGCAATGTATTGCTGCGCCATTAACTCTTTAATTATGTGAGTAAAATAGGTGGTCATACTTGCGTGAACGCCGCCGTGTGGAAAAACAATTAGCGGATATTTCTTATCTGTATCTATTCCCTTTGGTATGAACACGTAAGCCCACATTTTAACGGGATTGCCGGCGCCCTGCGCTGTCGGGTTCTTTTCTTTTGCTAAAGGCGGGCCGGTGAGAAACACTTTATCTACAAAAGCAGTTTCGCTTAATCTTTCAAACCATGTAATGTCGTCTATTCCTTTTTCCAGGATATCGAGTCGGTGCTGGAGCGCTTCGTTATTCTTTTTTAAAGTTTCAATATCTTTTTTCATTGAGTCGTAGTTCTGCGCATTTATAAAGCCCGGTAGGGAAAACAGAACTATAATCGTTGTTATTATTACGCCTTTCATTTCTCCCTCTTTTAAATATGATAGCTAAAATAATAAAATATATTGAACCGGGTAGAAAAAAGAGAACGAAAAATGGATTGTTTAGCGGCAATTTGTATTATAAATTATATCACAGGATAATTAATAATTCAATTGGAGTCTATAATGAAGAGTATTTGCGGATGTTTTCTGTCTGTGATTTTTGCGGCGGTTTTATTAAATGCGCAGACGGTGAAAAATGAAAACGGCATCAAAATAATTGATAACGATCTAAAAGGAGAATACGAAAAGCTGGGGAAAACAATAACCCTTGAAAAAATATTATCAATTGGAAGAGAGGATGGAAAAGAAGAAGAACTGCTTTACGGCATGTGGGATTTGGCGGTAAACTATAAGGGAAATATTTACGTCGTTGAAAGAAAGAACAAGTGTGTGAAAGTATTTGACTCCAAAGGGAAATTCCTATTTAAAATAGGAAGGGGCGGAGACGGTCCGGGAGAATTTAGAGAGCCGGTTAGGATATTCTCTGCGCCAAATAACGATGTATTTATTTTGGATCAAAATGGAATTATAAGCCGGTTTAATGATAAAGGTAAATTTATTTTTTCGTTTAAAACGAAATCTTCCCCTAATGATTTTGTGGTTGACAGCCATGGGAATTTTTATGTGAATGAAAATTATTATGCAGATAAAAAAATCTGGGTGTACGATAAAAAAGGCAATCAGGTAAAATCTTTTGGAGATGTTGTTAAAGGAAAGAACGGAAGCGAAACCGGTTTCCTGAACAGGGGAGTAATGGCCGTTGATAAAGATGACAATATCTATATTGCATACAACCAGCCGTTTAAAATTGAAAAATATTCGAATGAAGGAAAACTTATTTCAGTAATTTCCAGAAAGACGCCATTTAAAATTACCGAACCGGATTTTAAAGAAGAAAAAAAAGACCGGGGACTTGTTGTTAAGATGAACAGCGCTTCTAAACTTGCAGCAGATTTATTTGTAAACAACGGCAAAATATATTTTTTATTAAAAACCGATCAGGGCGCTTTTTCACATGCAGGAAGTCTCGACGTGTTTGATCTAAACGGAAAATTCCTTTTTCAGGCGGCTTTTAATTCAAACGATATAAGGGCTATATCTGTTGATGACAAAGGGAATATTTATGCAATAGATGAAAGTCTCGGATTTGCCGTTCCCGAAATAAGTAAAAGAACCGGAAAAACCATTAGACTGCCTCAAATTATTAAGTATAAGGTAAATATTGAATAATGACGGCGGTTAGGTTTCCCCATCGGTGACTGTAAATGAATTAATTATCAGGTTTCTGAAAAATATTAATAGGCGTCGAAAATTCAGCCGGGCGCCTGAAAATTATAAAACCTGTGTTTTATTTAAAAAACTTATTAAAAACAGGTTTTTCGGCTGTTTTTTCTTCAAATTTAATTAAATACAAATTGCTTGTACCCTTCTGCTTTCTTAAATTTACCGATGTTTTTATGAATAAGTTGAAGAAAAGAAAATGAAAATATCTGAAATACTGACACAAGAATTCATTATTTCCGACATGCAAAGCGATTCAAAAGATGCCGCAATAACAGAGCTGTTAAATCTCTTTAAAGACGACGCAAGAGTAAAAGATATGGAATTGGTTCAAAACGCCGTTTTTGAAAGGGAAAGTATTATGTCAACCGGGGTTGGCAAAGGTTTTGCAATACCTCATGCAAAAACAAACGCCATAAACGACATCATTGTCGCTTTCGGCAAATTAAAAGAACCAATCGATTTCAAATCGCTGGATGAACAGCCGGTCAGTTTTATCTTCCTTCTTGTTGGCAAAGAAAGCCATGTCGGCCCTCATATTAAACTGCTCAGCAGAATTTCCCGGATGATGAATAAAGATGAATTCAGGGATTCTTTATTAAGCGCTTCTACATCCGAGGATATCTACAACATTTTTGTTGAAGAAGAAAAAAACTATTTGGAAATAAATTAAACTTTCTCCCTTTATGATTAAAGCGATTACCGGAACTAAAGATATCCTTCCGGCGGATATGCCGAAATGGAATTATCTGGAATTTATTGTAAAAAAAACTATGGAGTCTTTCAATTATAAAGAAATCAGGACTCCCGTTTTTGAAGAGACCTCTCTTTTTGCGCGAGGAATTGGGGAAGCTACCGATATTGTTAGCAAAGAAATGTACACTTTCCTCGATAGAAGCGAAACAAGCATTACTTTAAAACCCGAAATGACGGCCTCAGTTGTTAGAGCGCTTATTGAGCATTCACTTGATAAAAAACAAAGCCTTAATAAATTATTTTATATATCGCCGATGTTCAGGCAGGAAAAGCCGCAGGCAGGGCGTTTAAGGCAGTTTCATCAGTTCGGAGCCGAAGCTCTCGGATTCGACAGCCCTGCTCTCGATGCTGAAATGATTATTATTCCGTATCAGATTCTTAAAAGGATCGGGCTTAATCATCTTTCTGTTAAAATTAACTCTCTCGGGGTTCCGGAATCGCGCGAAGTTTATAAAACAAAACTTCGCGGTTTTCTTGATGATAAATTCAGCCGCCTGTCGGACGAAAGTAAAAAACGGTATGATATTAATATTTTGAGGATTTTCGACAGCAAGGATGAAGGAGACCAGGAAATTATGAAAGACGCTCCTCTTCTAATCGATTATCTTGATGATGCAAGCCTGAACCATTTTATGGAAGTAAAATCGGCGCTTGATAATGCCGGAATACCTTATCAGGTTGACCCTAAACTTGTACGCGGGCTGGATTATTACACTAATACTACTTTTGAAGTAATAAGCGGAAGCGTCGGTTCGCAGAGCGCATTATGCGGAGGCGGAAGATATAATCTCCTTGCGCAGGAAATAGGCGGCGCCCCCATACCGGGCGTAGGCTTTGCCGCCGGAATTGAAAGAATTCTTCTTGCATGCGCAAACGAAAATACAATTGCCATTCCCGAAGAAAAGATTGATCTTTACGTGGTTTTGCTTGATAAATCTCTTTCTGCAAAAGCTTATGGCCTGTCTCTTAAATTCAGGGAGAAAGGAATAATTACCGATACCGATTACGCATTACGAAGCGTTAAAGCCCAGATGCGCGAAGCGAATAAATATAATTCCCGCTTTGTGCTCTTCTTCGGAGGGGATGAGTATAAGAACGGCGAATTTGTTCTTAAGAATATGGCAGACGGAACTGAAACAAAAATAAATATAAACTGTATAGATAAAATATTTGCCATTATTAAGGGGGCTTAGTTGCCGCTTCGCAGTTTAGAGGGGATTCCGAAAATTCCAAAGACTAGGCAGAAAAAAGCCAAGAACGCTCTTGATGCCGTTCCTCAAAAAAAACCAGATAAAATTGAGTACGTATGCAAAGTATTTTTTAAGTATGATACTGCCGCGAGAAAACAATTGTATGCGTTTGCAATAGAGACTGTGGCTGAGTTTACAAATTTTACTTACGAAGTTTCGGTTGAAGCGGTAAAGGAAAAAAATATAATTACTTTTTTCCTTATGGGCCTGCGGGCGCTTCCCAATATGGCTCCTAAGATACAGCCCGCCTGTTCTGAGGTCATTTTTGAGGACTTAATCGGCGATTATATTATTAATCTTGTTAAGCAGGATGGCGCAATTAATCAGGCAAAATATCATTTCAACATATTCTTAAAGGAAATAAAACTGATTGAATCGGCAAAACCACCTAAAAAGAATAACAGATGGTTTTCCCGCTTTGAAGTTGCTGAAGATGAGTTCTCTTTTATGATAAAATAGTAAAGCTATTTACTGCTTTTTCTTTTTTCTGGTTTCAACGTTTGTCCACGTTCTTTCATTATTCTTTTTCTTGCGCCCGAATTTTTTATCTTCCTTCTTATCATTCCGGTTTCTATCGTTTCTTCCGGCGGCAAATTTTTCCCATTCCGGTTTTTTATCTTTATCGCCGAATCTTGTTTTGTCCTTTTTGCCCGGTTCGTCATCGGAATGGAATTTTTTTCTTTTTTTATCTCTATCCGGTTTCCCGTCTCCGTCGTTTTTCCTGCTTCCCCTAAAGTCTTTCCGTTTTTCGCGGGGTTCGTAAGAATCTTCTTTCCCCCTTTTTTTCTCTTTTCCCTGACTGCCTGCTACTTCAAGATTTATTTCTCTTCCTTTGTATTCTTTTTTCGAAAAAGAGTTGAATACTGTATCGGCAAATTGTGAGTCAACTTCAAAGAAAGAAAAATTCTTAAGCAGCTCTATTTTACCAACTTCGATATCGTGCATTCCGGTAAAATCATTAATCAATCCCATCAGAATATTCGGTTTTATGCCGTCCCGGAAGCCGATATTAATGAAAAAGCGGGTAAAATTATATTTGCTGTCACGCCGCCTGTCGGAGCCTTTTGCAGAACTTGGCGCGGTTAAATCGGGGGCTTTTTTATAATATTCCAGAAATCTATTGAACTCCACGGAAACGAATTTTTTAATTAATTCTTCCCGGTCAAGCCATTCCAGTTTTTTAATAATATCGGGTAAAAGGGGATTTATATGGGAATCGTCAACTTCCACTTTCTCCATGCGGTCGATAAGATAGAAAAGCTGCTTTTCACAAATTTCCTTTCCCCCAGGAATCTCGGCAAAAGAGAACTGTTTGTTAAGTTTCCTTTCAATTTCCGCCAATTTATTTTTCTCTTTCAGGTTGGCAATTGCAATTGAAATTCCCTTTCTTCCGGCGCGTCCTGTTCTTCCGCTTCGGTGAATATAAATTTCATTTTCTTCAGGCAGGTTATAGTTTATAATATGAGTAAGATCGTCAACATCAAGCCCTCTGGCGGCAACATCGGTTGCAACAAGAAGCTGAAGATGCCGTATGCGGAATTTTTTCATTACTGCATCGCGCTGATTCTGCGAAAGGTCGCCATGTAAAGCGTCGGCGTTATAGCCGTCTTTAATCAAATGGTCGGCAACTTCCTGCGTTTCCGCTCTCGTGCGGCAGAAAACTATTCCGTAAACTTCAGGGTTATAATCCACAATTCTCTTTAATGCAAGATAGCGTTCTTTTGCGTGTACAAGGTAGCAGATATGTTCAACGTTCTCAGCGCCGGAGTTCCTTTTGCCTATTGTAACCTCAATCGGGTTTTTCATATAGCTGTTAGCAATGGCTACTATTTCTTTCGGCATTGTCGCTGAAAAAAGAAGGACATTTTTCTTTTTAGGGGTTGTTCGTAGAATTTCTTCAAGGTCTTCCCTGAAACCCATATTAAGCATTTCATCGGCTTCGTCAAGGACAACTGTGTCTATTTGAGAAAGATCGACTATTTTCCTTTCAATTAAATCGAGGAGTCTTCCGGGTGTGGCGGAAATAATCTGTACTCCCTTTTTAATCTTCTGGATCTGGTTTTCAATGCTTGCGCCTCCGAAAACGGCGGCTAATTTTATGCCCGGTTTATATTTTGCATAACTTGCAAGGTCGTCCGAAATCTGAAGGCAGAGTTCGCGGGTCGGGCTTAATATTAAATATTGAATCTTATTCGAATTTACATCGGTTTTCTGAATAATAGGAAGTCCAAAGGCGGCAGTTTTACCTGTTCCTGTCTGTGCTAATGCTATTATATCTTTTCCTGTTTTATCCAGCAGTAAGGGAATTACTTCCGTCTGGACAGGCATCGGAGTTTCAAAATTCAATTCTTTAATTGCGGAAAGAAGATTCTCTTCTATTCCAAGTTCGTAAAACGTATTCATTTATAATTATCCTAATAGATTTGAAGTATAAAGATACGATTATAATCGATCAGATATGCGTTTATTCTCAAAAATAGGAGATTAATCTTTGTTTATTATGTGTAAAACTTACTATTTTAAGCCATTTTCCATGGTTTAGTATCTAATTATAAAGCATTCATAGTTTGCCTTTAATTGCCAATTCAGCGAATTTTTCAAATGACCTGTCATAAGTCCTTTCAACATTATCGGGGAAACAGCATGCAGGAAGTTCCCGGTTTCTGAGATGATATTGTAAACATTCGCAACAAAGCCCTTTGCGCGGACATGGTGAATAGCTGCAGTTACATTTTGTCAGGTTATTCTCTTTTCTGCATTCCATGCTTTTTTCCTTTAATCAGGTTTATAAATAATGTCCTTTGCCTGTTGAAAAAAAATAAGTATATAAATTATCTTAATAATATATTTGTGAAAACGAACTCGTAATAATAAAAGAAAAAACGAATAATCGGAATATGAGCAACAGGTAAAAAGGAAAAGAGATGAATTTGATAATAGGACGAAAACCGGTTCTTGAAGCCCTTAACTCGGAGCAGGAAATTGAAGTTGTATATGTCGCGTTCGGGATGCACGGCGATGTGATAAACCAGATTGGAAAAGCGGCAAAGGAGAGGAAAATAAAAATATCGCAGATATCCCCCGCAAAACTCGATGAAATGGCTCAGGGAAAAGTAACCCAGGGGGTTGCCGCGCTTAAAAGCTCTCAGCGATATTATGATTATGACGAAATTATCAGAAGCGCAAAATCGAAACAATATCCTCTTATTTTAATCCTTGATTCAATTCAAGACCCTCATAACCTGGGAGCGATATTACGTACTGCGGAATGCGCTAATGCAGACGGCATTTTTATAACGCAGCGCGACAGCGCTTCCATAACCGATACAGTTATAAAGACATCGGCGGGGGCTGTTGCCCATCTGAAAATATGCAAACTGAATAATGTTAATAACTTGATTAAAGATCTGAAGAAAGACGGTTTTTGGGTTTTCGGCGCGTCTCTCCATAATTCAAAAGATTATACGGCTGTCGATTATAAATGTCCGGTTGCAATGATACTGGGGAATGAAGAAAAAGGAATTCATAAACTTGTGGCAGATAACTGCGACCAGCTTATAAAAATTCCTATGCTCGGGAAAATCGATTCTCTGAATGTGTCTGTTTCGGCAGGGGTGTTGTTATTCGAAATTGTAAGACAGAGAAACAAGCAATAATTCTTTTTGCTCCTTTTGCATTTTCTTCCCCGGATCTGCGATTATTATAAAATAGATATTGTTTTGTCTCAATTTATTGTTGAACGATAGCGGGGGGTAATTTCAACAATAAGAATAAAATAAAGTCGAAATTTTTCTTCTTTTAGAGCTTTTTGAAATTCAACAGGAACCTTAAATGTAAAATTTCTGTTCATACTAATAAATCTTGACTTTTTTTTCCAGATTGAATAGGTTTAATTCAAGAAAATTGAAAAGGAATGCAAATGAGCGATGATATGAAGATTGTGGACGACCTGACTCAATCGGAATATAAATGGGGTTTCATTACAGATATTGAATCCGAAAGTGCCCCGAAAGGACTGAATGAAGATATAATAAGAATCATCTCAAAGAAAAAAAATGAACCGGAATGGATGACCGAATGGAGGCTTAAAGCTTTCCGCCACTGGCTTAAAATGGAAGAGCCTAAATGGCCCAACGTTAAGTACCCTCAAATTGATTTTCAGGATATCATTTATTATTCCGCTCCTAAGAAAAAAGAAAAACTTAATAGCCTTGATGAAGTTGACCCGGAATTGCTTAAGACATTTGAAAAACTCGGAATACCTCTTGGCGAACAGAAACTTCTCTCAGGTGTGGCTGTTGATGCCGTATTCGACTCGGTATCGGTTGCAACGACTTTTAAGGAAACCCTGAAGGAGAAAGGGATTATATTCTGTTCTGTTTCAGAGGCTCTTCAGGAACATCCAGATCTTGTTAAAAAATATCTCGGTTCTGTAGTTCCTTATACTGATAATTTCTATGCCGCGCTGAATGCGGCGGTTTTCAGCGACGGTTCTTTTGTATATATTCCGAAAGGAGTCCGCTGCCCGATGGAGTTATCGACTTATTTCAGGATTAATGCACAGGAAACAGGACAGTTTGAAAGGACGCTGATTATTGCAGACGAAGGGGCTTATGTAAGCTATCTTGAAGGCTGTACAGCGCCTATAAGAGATACTAATCAGCTTCACGCCGCAGTTGTTGAACTGATTACCCTCGATAACGCGGAAATAAAATATTCTACAGTGCAGAATTGGTATCCAGGCGATAAAGAAGGAAAAGGGGGCATTTATAATTTTGTTACTAAGAGGGGGGCATGCAGGGGTGTAAATTCTAAAATAAGCTGGACTCAGGTTGAAACCGGTTCCGCTATTACATGGAAATACCCCGGATGCATTCTGCAGGGGGATAACTCGGTAGGGGAATTTTATTCAGTGGCTGTTACAAATAATTTCCAGCAGGCCGATACAGGCACAAAAATGGTGCATATAGGCAAAAACACAAAGAGTACAATTGTTACCAAAGGCATTTCGGCGGGTAAAAGCAATAATTCCTACAGGGGGCTTGTTAAGGTTGCAAAATCAGCCCAAGGCGCAAGAAATTTCTCGCAGTGCGATTCCATGCTAATCGGCGATAAATGCGGAGCGCATACTTTTCCCTATATAGAAGTTGAAAACAATTCGGCTATGGTTGAACATGAAGCTACTACTTCGAAAGTAGGAGAAGACCAGATATTTTATCTTAACCAGAGAGGCATTTCAACCGAAGATGCCGTCAATATGATTGTTAACGGATTCTGCAAAGAGGTCTTCAGGGAACTTCCGATGGAATTTGCAGTCGAAGCCCAGAAACTTCTTGCTGTAAGCCTTGAAGGAAGCGTTGGTTAATAAATTAAAGTTTTTAAAAAAAGAAAAAGGCAGATAAATGATTACGATAAAAAATTTACATGCTAATGTTGAAGGAAAGAAAATTCTCAATGGAATTAATCTGGAAATTAAGCCCGGCGAAGTGCATGCAATTATGGGGCCAAACGGGTCGGGAAAAAGCACTCTTGCAAATGTTCTTGCGGGCAACGAAAATTATGAAGTAACGGAAGGTGAAGTATTATTCTACGGTAAAAACCTTCTTGAACTTTCCGTTGAAGATAGGGCGCGCGAAGGTATGTTTCTTGCATTTCAGTATCCGATCGAAATTCCCGGTATAAGTAACGCTACTTTTCTTAAGACTTCTATAAATGAAATCAGAAAATATAATGGACTGCCTGAATTAAGCGCAAAAGAAATTCTAGATTTAATTAAAGATAAATCGCAGATACTTGGAATGGAGCAGGATATGCTTAACCGTTCGGTTAACGTGGGCTTCTCAGGGGGTGAAAAGAAAAGGAATGAAGTCCTTCAGCTCCTTACGCTGAATCCTAAATTTGCCCTTCTTGATGAAACCGATTCAGGGCTCGATATTGATGCTCTCAAAATTGTTGCCAGCGGAGTAAATATTTTCAGAAATGAAAATAATTCGGTTCTCTTGGTTACCCACTATCAAAGACTGCTTGATTATATAATTCCCGATTTTGTTCACGTTCTTGCAAAAGGAAAGATTATTAAAAGCGGCGGAAAAGAGCTTGCGCTTGAACTTGAAGATAAAGGCTATGACTGGCTTAAAGAAGCCGAACCGGCCTTTTAATAGTTAAAGGAATGAATATGACTGCTGAAAATAAAAAAGAAAAACAATGGTATTACGATAATTTCGAATTGTTTGAAAAAAGTTTGAATGGCGATAAGGAACTATTTACAAATGCGCTAAGAAATGAAGCGTTATCGAAATTCCGTAATATTGATTTTCCTTCGCTTAAAGATGAAGAATGGAAATACACAAACGTGAATCCGATTTTGAAAAACGGTTTTACGCCCGCAAAGGAAATAAATATTTCTGCGGAATTGAAAGAGAATATTGAGAATAAAATGTTCTGCGGTTTCGGGTGCCACAGGCTTGTATTCGTTAACGGCATCTTCTCGGAAGAGCTTTCGGCTCTTAAGCCTCTTCCTGAAGGGGTTATTATAAATAGCCTAAGAAAAACCATTAAAGAAAACCCTGCAGTTGTGCGGGAGCATTTCCCTTCATTCTCATCCGATTCAAATGCATTTAACCTGCTGAATACTATTTTCAGCCTCGACGGTTTGTTTGTTTATCTGCCTAAAGGCAAAGCTGTAGAAATGCCTGTACAGGTTCTATACCTTAACGGAAACGATAATGAGATGTTCCTTTCTTCCCCGAAAAATTTTATTGCCGCCGAAGAAGGAAGCCGGATTGATATTATTATGAATTATGCGGGGATTTCCGATAACAGCTATTTCTCGAATATTATGACTGAAGTAACCGCCGGAAAAAACGCGGCTGTTAATATCTACAAAATACAGAATGAAAATGAAAATTCTTACCACATTGAAAAAGTGAATGCCGTTCAAGGCGAATCCAGTTTATTTAATCATTATTCCATCTCCTTCGGCGGTTCAATTGTGAGGAACGATATAAACTCATCCTTGAATGGTGAAAACTGCGAATGCCATTATTACGGGCTTTATCTCGGCAATAATAAACAGCATATCGATAACCATACATTTGTCGATCATGCAAAGCCGAACTGTATGAGCAACGAACTTTATAAAGGCATTCTCGATGGAAATTCCAGAGGCGTTTTTAACGGCAAAATAATGGTGCGACCCGACGCCCAGAAAACAAATGCCTATCAATCCAATAAGACAATTTTACTTTCCGACAAAGCTATTATTGATACCAAACCTCAGCTTGAGATATTTGCCGATGATGTTAAATGCTCGCATGGAGCCACTATAGGCCGCCTTGACGAAACGGCATATTTCTATATCCGCTCAAGAGGCGTTCCGGCAGAGTTTGCTAAATCAATGCTGATTAGAGCGTTTGCAAATGATGTGATTGAATCGATAAAGATACAGGAGCTGAAAGATAAATTGAATCATATGATATTTGACCATCTTCACAGGGTGGAAATTATAAATCAATAAAGAGAATTTAAATGTTAAACAGCCAGGTTGTTGAAAAAGCGGTTCGCCCGTTTAATATTGATGAAATAAGGGATGATTTTCCCATTCTTAAAAGACTTGTTAATGGAAAACCCCTCGTATATCTCGATAATGCGGCAACCGCACAGAAGCCACAATCAGTTATCGACAGTTTAATTCATTATTATACTTTCGAAAATGCAAATATACACAGAGGGCTGCATTTTTTAAGCGAACTTGCGACCGAATCGTATGAAACAGCGCGGCTTAAAGTAAAAGAATTTCTAAATGCTATGAGCGTTTCGGAAATTATATTTGTAAGAGGAGCTACCGAAGGGATAAATCTTGTCGCTAATTCTTTTTGCCGTTCCGAGCATTTTAAAGACGGCGATGAAGTGATAATTACCGCAATGGAACATCACGCTAATATTGTACCATGGCAGCTTATTGGCAAAAGGAAAAGAATTAAACTCCGGGTTATTCCTGTAAGCGACGAAGGGGAGATTGACATTGAAGAATATGAAAAATTAATTAATCCGAAGACAAAACTTGTATCGGTAGTCCATATATCAAACGCGCTCGGCACAATAAATCCGGTAAAGAAAATTATCAGTATTGCGCATTCTTACAATATACCGGTTCTGCTCGATGGCGCTCAATCGACGCCTCATTTAAAAATTGATGTTCAGGATCTCGGCTGCGATTTCTTTGCTTTCTCGGGGCATAAGATGTTTGCCCCTACGGGCATCGGAGTGCTGTACGGTAAAACGCAGTATCTCGATATGATGCCTCCTTATCAGGGAGGGGGAGATATGATTAGAGAGGTTACTTTCGAACATACTACATTCGACGACCTTCCCCATAAATTTGAAGCGGGCACTCCCAATATTGCAGGGGGAATAGGGCTTGGGGCCGCTATTGATTATGTGAATCAGTTTGACAGGAATGAAATTCTGAAATATGAACAGGACCTTTTGGTTTATGCTACCAAAAGGCTTCTGGAAATTGACGAGTTGAGAATAATCGGCACGGCAAAGGAAAAAGCCTCTGTTATTTCTTTTGCTGTAAAAGGAATTCATCCTTATGATATCGGGACAATTATTGATACGGACGGCGTTGCAATAAGAACCGGGCATCACTGCGCACAGCCTTTAATGAAGCGCTACAATCTGCCGGCCACGGCAAGGGCGTCGTTTACTTTTTACAATACCTTTGAAGAGGCTGATAAACTTGCCGAAAGCGTAAAAAAAGTAATCAAAATGTTTAGATAGCGGAGATGCTAATGATTGACAAAGGAATGCTTGAACAGCAGGTTATTTCGGTGTTGAAAACCTGTTTCGATCCTGAAATACCGGTTGATATTTATGAGCTTGGATTGATATATGACCTTAAAGTTGACGAAAAAGGAAATGTTTATATAAAAATGACTCTTACGTCTCCGGCGTGCCCGGTTGCTGAAAGTTTGCCCGGCGAAGTTAAAGAAAAAGTGAAGGCTATTAAGAAAGTCAACGACGTTTATATTGATCTTGTATGGGAGCCTTTCTGGAATATGAATATGATGACTGAAGAGGCAAAACTGACATTAGGCTTTTTTTAAGGGCAGGCTTGTTGTTCTTTAACACAATGTGAAATTATTCCGGTTTTTAATAAAAACCTTCCTGAAGATTAAAACAAATTATAATGAAAGGATAAAAATGAATAATATAAATGCAAAACCCCCTGTTTACGACCCCGCCGCAGTCCGGCCGATGAGGGAAGAACTTACTTCGATAGGATTCGAGGAAGCGCTTACGCCTCAGTCGGTTGACGAAATTCTTTCTCCTGAAAATGGAGGCGCGGTTCTATTTGTAATAAATTCGGTTTGCGGATGCGCAGCCGGAAGCGCGCGCCCCGGCGTTGCTCTTGCGCTTCAGGGAAATGTTATACCCGATAAACTTGTTTCATCATTTGCCGGACAAGAACGGGATGCTATTGATCATCTCAGGGAGAAATATCTCAACTCATATCCCCCGTCTTCTCCAAGTATTGCCTTTTTCAAAAACGGCGGACTGAAATTTTTTATGCCCCGCTTTGAAATTGAAGGCAGGAGCCCTGAAGAAATTGCTACTATATTGAACCAGGTCTTTGAAGAGCATTGCGCTAAACCGGGGCCTTCGGTTTCCCAGGAGATATATTCGAAATTGTTTAAAACAGGATTCAGCGGTTCATCAGTTTCGTTAAATTAGTAAATAATCCGGTGTATAAATGAGATTCAGCGCTTCAGAGGAATACGGTATCAGGTGTTTGCTGAGAATTGCAAAATTCTATAATGTCGAAAAATCATTAACAATTCCAGAGATAAGTTCGGCGGAAGGGATTACACAGCATAATACTGGAAAGATTTTACGGGCTCTTCGGCTTGGCGGATTCCTTGAAAGTTCACGCGGACAGATCGGCGGCTATACTCTTTCAAGGCCTCCTGATGAGATTTATATTAAGGATGTGCTTAATGCTATAGGAGGAAAACTCTTCGATGATTCTTTCTGTAAATCCCATTCGGGAGGGGTAGACCTTTGCACCAACTCAATTGATTGTTCTGTAAGGTCTTTGTGGAGAATTATCCAGGATGCAATCGATTCGGCAATTGAAAATATGACGTTGAAAGACCTTATGGTTTCTGAAAATTCCCTATTTGAATCTTTCAATCTAATTTCCAGGGATGAAGCTTTGTAATAGATATTTAAAGAGCCGGGGGGTATTCCGGCTCTTTTGTTTTATAATGGCTGACCGCCAGCCGAAAAATTTCTTGACTCGATAGAAAACATCAACATAGAACTTTGTATATTAAAAATTCTGCAGCTTGATGCCTTCATTTTTTACTCTTAATCAATCCTTTCAATATATTCAGGTTTTCAATATCTTCAAGTTGTTCTTTCCCTTTAGGAGTTTCAAGAATTTTCGGTATATGTTCAAGTTTCTTATCATTCATAAGATGTGTAAAACCCTCAAGGCCGATCAATCCCTGCCCGATATGCTCGTGCCTGTCAACGCGTGAGCCTAGGTCTTTTCGGCTATCGTTAAAGTGGAAACATTTTAGCCTGTCCAATCCCACTATCTCATCAAACTCTTTAAATGTTTTCTTATATCCTTCTTTCGATTTAATGTCATACCCGGCGGCAAAGATATGTGCGGTATCGATACAAACGCACATCCGTTCTTTTTCTTCAACAAGATCAATAATATCCCTCAGATGTTCAAAACGGTATCCTATTGCAGAACCCTGCCCGGCGGTAGCTTCGAGCATACTTTTAACTTTATATCCTTTTGTCTTTTCGTGTGCAATATTCAGCGATTCTGCAATAATTTTAATCCCTTCTTTTTCCCCTTGTCCGCCATGAGAACCGGGATGGAAATTCAAATAAGGTATTTCAAGTAGTTCGCATCTTTGCAATTCATCCAGAAAAGATTCCCTCGATTTTTCAAGAAGCTCTTTATTGGCCGAACAAAGATTAATTAAATAAGAATCGTGCGATACTACAATCTTAATGCGGGATTTGCTAAGTTTGTCTTTATAGAGTTCAATTTCTTTGTCGGCTATCGGTTTAGAAGTCCACCTAGTGTTGTTTTTTGTGAAAATCTGTATTGCAGTAAAGTTAAGGCTTTCTGCAAGGTCAATGGCCGCGGCGACTCCTCCGTTTGTAGATGTATGCGCTCCTAAAAGATGATTCATCCTTGTTCCTTTGTTTTATTTCTTTAAAAATAACTCAAAATTCATTTGAATGTATAATTAATAACATTTTAACTCGATTATTGGTTGCAAAATTGGATAAAGAAAATTATATAAAAAGATGTTTTGAACTTGCACTTAAAGGAAGCGGGACTGTCAGCTCCAATCCTTTGGTTGGATGCGTTATTACAAAAGAAGACAGAGTTATTTCCGAAGGATTTCACAGCAAAGCTGGCGCCCCGCATGCCGAAGCAGAAGCAATTTTGAAGGCTGAAGGAAACCTTAACGGAGCGGTTCTTTATTGTAATCTTGAACCCTGTTCCCATACAAATAAAAAAACACCTCCGTGTGTTCCATTGATAATTGAAAGCAGAATTAAAAAAGTAGTAATCAGCAATATAGACCCTAATCCGATGGTTGCGGGGAAGGGAGTTAAACTTCTCAGAGAGGGAGGGGTAGAGGTCGAAACCGGGATTCTTGAAGAGGAAGGCAAACTCTTAAACCGCTTCTTCTTTAAACATATAAAAACAGGGTTTCCTTATATTACTGTGAAAATTGCCCAGTCTTCGGATGGTAAGATATCGGCTGAAGAGGGGAAACAGACATGGCTTACAGGAGAAGAATCAGCGCGGTTTGTACATTCCCAACGGGCGGTTTACGATGCAG
>Ga0153915_10000352_pt1 | contig 41860 bp, 42 predicted proteins | sample Opewatmetagenome_2_FD_107003 | JGI IMG/M metagenome (GOLD analysis project Ga0153915, IMG submission 107003) | Freshwater wetland microbial communities from Ohio, USA - Open water 3 Core 3 Depth 3 metaG | ecosystem: Environmental > Aquatic > Freshwater > Wetlands | place: USA: Ohio, Lake Erie...
AAGGTGACCCAGCACGGCATGAAGCCTGTCTCCGACCTCATCAAGAAAGAGGAGAAGAAGGCATAATGAAGGTCCCAACCCAGCCGGAGACGAACATCGGCATGATCGGCCATGTGGACCATGGCAAGACCATGCTGACGAAGGCTCTGACCGGGGAATGGACCGACCGGCACTCCGAGGAGGTCAAGCGCGGCATCTCCATCCGGCTCGGTTACGCGGATGTCGCATTCTACAAGTGCAAGGACTGCGAGGGGCCGGAGTGCTACACGAACCAGCCGAGCTGCCCCGCCTGCAAAGGCGAGTGCACCCTACTCAGATCTGTTTCTTTCGTCGACGCTCCTGGGCACGAGACTCTAATGGCCACGATGCTCTCGGGGGCGGCGATCATGAACGGCGCGCTCCTGCTCGTGGCGGCCAACGAGAAGTGTCCGCAACCTCAGACCAGGGAGCACCTGATGGCACTCTCAATCATAGGCGTTGACAAGATCATCGTCGTCCAGAACAAGATCGACATCGTGTCTGTGGAGGAGGCGCGGCAGAACTTCAAGGAGATACAGGAGTTCATCAAGGGGACGATCGCAGAGACTGCGCCAATCATCCCGATCTCCGCTCACCACGACGTGAACATCGACATGCTCATCGAGGCGATTGAGCTCAAGATACCGACCCCGAAGTGGGACAAGGCAAAGCCAGCGAGGATGTATGTCGCCCGGTCCTTCGACATCAACGTGCCCGGAACGAAGCTCGACAACCTGAGGGGGGGCGTGGTCGGCGGATCGCTCACCCAGGGCAAGCTCAAGATCGGCGACGAGATCGAGATCAAGCCAGGGAGGAAGGTCGAGGCTGGCAGCAAGACGGCATGGGAGCCGATCAGGACGAAGGTCCGGTCGCTCTTCGCGGGCGGACTGCCTCTCGAAACCGCGGGACCGGGAGGGCTCATCGCGATCGGCACGGGGCTGGACCCGGCGCTCTCGAAGTCCGATTCGCTCGTGGGAAGGATCGCAGGCATACCGGACACTCTGCCGCCCGTCGTGAACGAGTTGACATTCCAAACAGTTCTCATGAAGCGCGTGGTCGGCGTCTCGTCCGAGCTTCCAGTGGAGAACCTCAAGACGAACGAGCCCCTGATGCTCAGCGTTGGGACCGCCACTACGGTCGGCGTGGTCACAAGCGGAAGGGCGGACTCCGCGGAGGTCGGCCTGAAGATACCTGTGTGTGTCGAGAAGGGCCAGAGAATAGCGATCTCCAGGCGCATAGCAGGCAAGTGGCGCCTAATCGGCTACGGCGTCGTGGACTAGGCGCGTGATACTGTGCCCAAAGCTGTCGTATTGGATGCGAATGCGCTCCTGATGCCCTTCCAGTTCAAGATTAACCTCGATAACGAACTGAAACGGCTCTTCGGAGAGACCCCGATATTCGTCCCGAGCTCCGTCCTGGGCGAACTGGCGAACTCGATGGACAAGTACGCAAAGGCCGCGCTCGCGCTCGCAAGGAAGTACGGCATCGTCGAGACCGAGCTACGAGGGGACGAAGCCGTGCTGGAGATTGCAGCCCAGAGGGAGGCCGCTGTCGTCACGAACGACAGGGGCCTGATTGCGCGGCTGAGGGAGAAGCGGCTGCCAGTGGTAAGGCTCCGGAGCAGGAAGTACCTCGTTGTTGACGAGTTCTGACCTCGGAACGACGAAATCATATTATTGGGCCTTTGGTATCCGCAAGCGATGGTACACGAAAAGCAGGTAGCTACTCTGAAACACATCGCCCTCATGGGCGGCGTGCACGACTACATAGCTATCTCCTCGAGGGAGCTAGGCAACGTCCTCGAGATAAGCCAACAGTCCGCGTCGAAGAAGATACTGGAGCTTCTGGGCGAGGGCCTGATCGAGAGGGACCTCGGCGCGAGGCGACAGAGGATCAAGCTCACCGACAAAGGGTTCGACCTACTCAGGAAGGAGTACTCGGACTACCAACGCATTTTCGAGATGAAGGACCACCTCGTTCTCATCGGCACAGTCACCTCGGGCCTCGGTGAGGGGCAGTACTATGTCAACCAGGAGGCCTACGCGGAGCAGTTCCAGAAGAAGCTCTGGTTCAAGCCGTACGAGGGCACCCTGAACCTCCGCCTCGCCGACCCCGAGCTCGGGAAACTCGACATCCTGCGCAAGTCCGAGGGCATCCTGATAAAGGGTTTTGAGAAGGAGGGTCGCACCTTCGGGGATGTCAAGTGCTTCCTGGCCACCATCCACAACATGGAGTGCGCGGTCATCCTGCCCGTGCGGTCGCACCATACGGACATCATAGAGGTCATCTGCAAGTACCACCTGAGGCGGTCCCTGGGTCTCAAGGACGGGGACCAGGTGGAGCTGATAGTGTCCCTCTGATCAATCAGAGCTTCTTGGTCACGTACTCAAGGACCGACTCGAAGACCGCACGTCCGTCCCCTGGCCCGTCGGTCATCCTCGTCCAGTCAGGATGAGTGAACCTGAAGAACACCCTCTCCGGATGGGGCATCAGGCCGAACACGTTCCCCTCTCGGTTGCATATGCCCGCGATGTTGGCAGTCGAGCCGTTCGGGCACCAGGGATACCCCGCGATGCGCCCCTCTGGGTCGACATACTTGAACACAATCTGGTCGTTGTCCTCGAGTTCGCGGAGTATCTTGTCGGACTCATCGAGCGGGAACATGAGCTTGCCCTCGGCGTGCGCGGACGGTATCACGGAAATCTTGTCCTCCGATATCTTCGAGGTGAACACGCAGCTTCCCCTGTTGACCTTCTTCAACAGCGTCGGGCGGCATTCGAATCTCCCGGAGTCGTTCGTCCCTAGCACGGCCTCAGGATACTCGGACATGACGCCTGACATCGCGGGGAGCAGGCCCGTCTCGACTAGAATCTGGAACCCGTTGCATATCCCGAGGATCGGCCTTCCCGATCTCACGAACTCGATGAGGTCCTTCGAGAGCCGGCTCTTCATGCGCGCGGCGAAGATCGCACCAGCTCGTACGTAGTCCCCTGCGGAGAAACCACCGGGGAGAGCCAGTACCTGGTAGTCGGAGAGCGCTCTCCTCTCCTCTGTGGTCACATCGATTCCCGTGATTTGTTTCAGGTGGACCCTTTCCGGGCGCGCGCCCAGGCGCCTGAACGCTTGGAATGTCTCCTCCTCGCAGTTCGTCCCCTCGATCCTGAGGACGCAGACCCGTACCTGGCCAGCCTTCACCCCATCACCTCCCACAACGGGTCGTTGAAGGTTCGCGCCAACTTCCCGACTTCAGTGTCGATGATCGTCTTGCCCGATCTGATCACGAGCGAAGAACCTCCCACCTGTCCCAACCGCACGACCCTGGTTCTCCTGTCCTTCGGGAGCTGCTTCTCCTTGCCCTTCCTCAGCTCGACTATCCATCTGGAGTTGCTCTCCGAGAACAGCTTCACATCGCTCCTCAGACGGTCGGTCCGGGGCAACTCGACCTCGGCGCCGACGTCCCCGCCAATACACATCTCTGCGAGAGCAACTGCAAGTCCGCCGTCGGAGATGTCATGACACGAGACTATCGCGCTCCGTTCTATGCCCCCAATGACGACTTCGAGTCCCGCTCTCAGAGCGCCAATGTCAACGTCTGGAACGCGCCTGGAATGCCCCTTGGTCATCCGATAGTACTCTGATGCCCCCATCTCAGGTCGGGTCGTCCCAACAAGAGCGAGCGTGCCTCCTTCGTTCTTCAGGTCCGAGGTGACGCATTTCCGGATGTCACGCACGATCCCGCACGCCAATATCGTCGGGGTCGGGAGGACAGCGGCGTGCGGGGTCTCGTTGTAGAAGCTCACGTTGCCCGACGGGATCGGTATCCTGAGGGCCTCGGCGACCTCGCCCATGCCCCTGACCGCCTCCTTGAAGAGCCAGAGCCTGTCCGGCTTCTCCGGGTTGCCAAAGTTGAGGCAGTCCGTGAACGAGTGCGCCCTTGCCCCGACCGATGCGAGATTCCTGCAGGCCTCGTCGACGCACCCTTTGCCGCCGCGATACGGGTCGATGCCGACCGCGAAGGGGTTCGACGCGGTCGCTATCGCGAGTCCCCTGAAGGAATCCTCGACGGGTTTCAGAACCGCAGCATCCCCGTGAGTCCAGTGGCCCAGTTTCCCCTGAAGGGGCTTGATCACCGTGTTGCCCCTGACCTCGTGGTCGTACTGCCTTATCACCCAGTCCTTGTTACAGATGTTTGGCGACCCGAGAAGTCGCACGAGCTCCTTGTCGTACCTGTCCTTGGCCTTCGGCGCTCTCTCCGTCCTCCTCGCCGCGGCCTTTGAGGCCGCGCACGGCCTGCAGTAGACAGGACCTGCGGTGAGGAACTCGAGGTCCATGTCGAAGACCTTCTCCCCTTGGAAGTACAACCTGACGGATTTCTCGCGAATGACCTTTCCGACCGCAGTCGCAGGCACGTCCCAGAGCTTGAAGATGTGAAGGACATCGTCGACGTTCCTCGGCGACACCGAGAGCATCATGCGCTCCTGCGATTCTGATACCCAGATCTCCCACGGAGCCAGCCCCTCTTCTTTGAACGGGACCTTCGAGAGGTCGACCTCGGCTCCGCACCCGCCCGCGAGGGCTATCTCGCCCACAACGCAAGAAAGTCCGCCGCCTCCAAGGTCCTTCATGCCGTTGACTAGCTTCTCCTCGTTGGCCTGTAGCAGCGCGTGTATGACCGGCTCCTTCATGATCGGGTCTCCGAGCTGGACCGCGCCCCTGGATTCGGTCTCGCTCTCCTTTGTCAGGACGGCTGAGGCGAACGTGACACCGTGGATTCCATCCCGGCCAGTCTTCCCGCCGACGAGGATGAGCACATCCCCAGGCCCTTTGACTGCGTTCCTCCTCAGATTGCGCTTGTCCGCTATCCCCACGCATCCGACGTTGACGAGGCAGTTCCCGACGAAGCTCTCGTCGAACCAGACGCCTCCGGAGACCGTCGGCAGTCCGACCCTGTTCCCGTAGTCCCTTATTCCTGCGACTATCCCTCCGAACAGGTACTTCGGGTGCTTGATGCCGGGAGGCACCTTCTCGAACGGGTAGTCCAGCGGCCCGAAGAACAGCGGGTCGACTAGAGCGATCGGTTGGGCGCCCATGCACAGGACGTCCCGGATGATCCCTCCGATGCCGGTCGCAGCGCCGCCGTATGGCTCAACCGCGCTCGGGTGATTGTGGCTTTCGATTCGCAGAGCGTACGCGTGATCCTTGTCGAACTCCATCACGCCGGCGTCGCCCCTATCGATAACCTGCCGCGTGTTGATCCCAAACACGTATTCCTTGAGGTAGATCTTGGAACTCTTGTAGCAGCAGTGCTCGCTCCATGCCTGCCCGAGGGACTGGAACTCAACATCAGTTGGGTTCCTCCCGCGCTCTTCGAAATGCTTCCTTACCCTGTGCATCTCCTCGAGCGATAAGCCAGTGCCACTCTCCTTGCTGAGTTCCAGAAGTTGCTCATCCGTCGCTGCTGAGAGGTTGATCTCGACGAGCTCGAAAGGAACTTCGCGGCGAATGTACAAGTTATCGGTCGCCATCGCCGCACCTCACTTGATCTTGATCGAGTAGTTGTGTATGACGGGGTTCGCGAGAAGCCTCCTGCACATCTCGTCGACCTTCTTCGCCACGTCCCCCCCATCGTCCAGGTAAATGTCGAAAACCTTGACCGTCTTGACGTCCTTGAGTCCCTGGAACCCCAGAAGCTCCAGCGCCTTCAGAGTGTTCTTCCCCTCAGGGTCAGCCACCCCCTTCTTCAGCTCGACCCTGACCTCAGCGATGACCATCCCGAATTCACCTGTCTGGGACATTGCGGAGTCTCGTACTTAAATTCTAAGGGGAGACACCGATGACGGGGGAATCGTCAGAGCTTCCTGCCGAATGCGAGATATCCGGTGTGTCCTAGCATGTCGAAACTCGGCCTCACTCCGCCCTCGTGCACGACCATCTCTCTCTGAAGGGTCTCGAATGCGACGACCTCCGAGAGCCCAGCGTCGCGCATCTTCCTCACCGCGCGTTCGAGCTGGTTCATGTTCGGAACGTAGCAGCCGAGATGTCCGCCAGGTCTGAGCGCGACGAGAGCGTTGTCAATCGCGTCCCATGGGTTCGGGATGTCGAGCATCACGGCGTCGACGTCATGCTCAAGCGGAGCGGTGCACACGTCCTCGACCCTGATCTCCCAGCATCGGGCGTATTCTGACAGCGATATGTTGCGTCTGGCGAGCGATGCGAAATCCTCTCGAGTCTCGTACGAGAACACTCGTCCCTCTGGCGCAACCGTTTTCAGGAGGACAAGCGCGAGAGCCCCCGATCCAACCCCACCTTCGATGACCCTGCTGCCGCATCCGAGGTCCAGGTGCAGTGGAATGAGGAAGCTGTCCTTCGGGATGACCACCTGCGCTCGCCTCTCTATCATTCCCAGAAGGTCCTTCAAGCTCGGCGTTGCGATGATGAACTCGCGCCCGCCAATGGTCATCGTGTCACCGATCGACGCCTCCAGGATCACGTCTCCGCTGACGACTCCAAGACCCGCGACCTCTATCATGCCGCGCGATGCCTGCACGAGGTATCTCTTCCTGTTCGAACCGATTAGGAGGACCCTTCTTCCCTCGGGTATCATTCGGCTCCGCAGTAGATTGCTCGCGTATAACTTTCTTTCCGGCGCGGGCGCGCGGGTGGCCTCGATAGGCATGTCGGAGCATATCGGGTCCTTGCTGGATGCTCCAAGCCGCCCTCGCTGGGTCCCCGTGAATCCGAGAGGTCTAAATACGGCATAGGCGATGACATTTCGTTCCGGAAGGGGGGCATGATAACCGGGAGTTGCGCGGGCAGCACTCTGTTTTCGCAGACGATGAACCCCGGGTATCAGGCATCGATCCGTACTCTTATCGATCTGGGAGGTAAACACGCATGGCCAAGGGTCTTAAGGCGGACAAGAGCAAGTGCACAGGTTGTCAAGTGTGCGCGCTAGTGTGCTCAGCCACACACGTGGGCAGCTTCAAGCCGAGCGAGTCGAGGATAAACATCGAGGACATCTTCCCTGAGCCGGCGGAGTTCAAGCTGAACTACTGCATCCACTGCGACGAGCATCCTTGCGTGGAGGCATGCCCCGCGGAGGCGATCAAGCTGGACGAGGCCCTCGGCATCTACAAGGTTGACAGGGAGCTGTGCACTGCCTGCGGCTCGTGTGTGGAGGCGTGCCCGTACAACGGCATCTGGCTCGATCCGACTGGAACCTACGCGATCAAGTGCGACCTTTGCGAGGGCTCGCCGGAGTGCGTCGAGATCTGCCCGAAGAAGGTCTTGAGGAAAGGTGATTGAGATGGGAGACGGAAACACCGGAAACGTGCTCAGGGTCGATCTGACAAACGAGAAGGTCGCGACGGAGCCTCTCAACAGGGAGTGGGCGAAGGACTTCATCGGAGGAAAGGGGCTGGCCGCAAGGTACCTGTTCGAGGAGCTCAAGCCCGGCGTTGACCCACTGTCACCGGACAACGTGCTCGAGATCTGGACCGGCCCGATGGTTGGCACGATGGTTCCGCTTACGAGCAGGTATGTTGTCGTCACGAAGTCCCCGCTCAGCGGGACCTTCCTGGACAGCTACGCCGGCGGCTTCGTTGGCCCCGAGATCAAGTACTCAGGATTCGACGGAATCATCATCAAGGGGAAGGCGAACAAGCCGGTCTACCTCTGGGTCTCCGACGGGAAGGCGGAGATAAGAGACGCCAAGGACGTCTGGGGAAAGGACACCTACAAGACCGAGGAGATCATCCGGAAGGAGGTTGGGCAGAAGTACGCCCGGGTCGCGTGCATCGGACCGGCGGGGGAGAAGCTGAGCCCCATCGCGTGCGTCGTCAACGATCTCACCAGGAACGCGGGCAGGGGCGGCGCTGGGGCCGTCTTCGGCTCTAAGAACCTCAAGGCAGTTGCCGCGAAGGGGACTGGAGGGATCGAGCTCAACGACATGAAGGGTCTCGCCAAGTGGTTGAAGGAGATGTTCCAGAAGGATGTCGTCGAGAACCCCGACCATGCGGGATCCATCTCGGACGGCACCCCGATAATCGTGGACATGAGCCAGAACGCCGGGATCCTGCCGACAAGGAACTGGAGCACCGGCGAGTTCGAGGATTCATCAGGCATCAACTCGGAGGCGATCAAGACAAGGGTGCTCTTCAGAAAGAAGGCGTGCTTCGACTGCGGGATCGCGTGCGGGAGCTGGTCGAAGGTGACCAAGGGCAGGTTCAAGGGGGCCGCGACCGAGGGCCCGGAGTACGAGACCATCGGACTGTGCGGGTCCAACTGCGGGATGAAGAACATCGAGGCGGTCGTGAAGTTCGCAGAGGACTGCGACAGGATGGGCCTCGATTCCATGTCCGCGGGCAATGTCGTCGCATGGGCCATGGACCTCTACGAGAAGGGCATCCTCACGAAGAAGGAAGTCAACGACCTCGACCTCAAATTCGGGAACGAGGAGGCCTACGCCCAGATGCCGAACATCATTGCGAACAGGATCGGCATCGGAGACATACTCGCCGACGGCTCGAAGCGTGCGGCAAAGAAGATTGGAAAGGGCTCTGAGAAGAGGACGATTGAAGTCAAAGGCGTCGAGTACCCGGCCTACGACCCGCGCGGGTCGATCGGCATGGCGCTCGCGTACGCAACATCCGACCGGGGCGCGGACCACAACAGGGCCTGGCCGGTCGCGGGCGATGCGTACGGCAGCGGAGATCCATGGAATCCGGAGGGAAAGGCGGCGACGTGTGTCGAGGACAACACGAGGACCAGCGTGAAGTGGAGCTTCATCTTCTGTGACTTCTACGCTGTCAGCTGGCCGAACATGGCAAAGTACCATACCGCGGTATCCGGGACACAGACAACCGAACAGGATTTGAGGGCGACCGGGAAGCGGATCTGGAATCTCGTGAGGGCTTTCAACGTCCGTGAGGGCTTCAGCAGGAAGGACGACACGCTTCCGGAGAGGATGGAGAAGGAGCCATTGCCAGTCGGCAAGCCGAAGGGTCATGTCGTTCCGAGGGCGGACTTCGAGAAGATGCTTAGCGAGTACTACGGTCTGTGGGGATGGGACGATCAGGGGATCCCGACGAGGAACACCCTCGAGTCGGTCGGACTCGCGGACATCGCGAAGAAGGTCCCGAAGATCAAGTGATGCCGGGGCAGTGGCCATACTTGGCGAGCAATGTACAGCGTACGCGCCAGTAAGTCACTTCGGGATCAAACCGCGACGAGGTCAGAAAAGGTCCCGACGGTTCCCGATAATATCGTGATATCGCGATAATAAACGCCTTTTTCGACCCCTTTTCACCCGTACTTTTCTTTTCTTCGAATGATTAACAATCATTGGGGTTTAATTGAGAAGTTTTCAACTTATGGGGGTATTCTTTCGACATTCTTTCACAAAGTGCCTCAAGAAATCGCACACCGACAACTTAGAAATACCCCACCTGAGAAGGGTATAAATGGAATGAGCAACTTACTGTGAAATGCCGGAGTGAGTCGGCCTGACTCATCACGCCCAGTCTTTGTATGGGCGTGGCAACTCAGGAGGATGCACTGATGAGCTCCAAGAGGTTCGGGTTGGTTTTCCACCCCGATAAATGCAATGGCTGCCTAGAGTGCGAGAAAGCGTGCATAAAGTCGCACCCTGCGAGCGTCGCAGCTGGAAAATCGAGGATCAAGATCAGCAAGAACGGGACGTCGCATAAGGCGGTCATGTGCATACACTGCGAGGCCTGCCCGCCGAGCGAGGTGTGCCCGTCTGCCCTCCTCGAGTTCCACGAGGACGGGAAGTACTGGTCCCTCGACGAGCACCGATGCTTCGCCTGCATGGCGTGCATCCCGAGATGCCCTAATGAGGGCGTCTTCTTCGAGGGAGCCTTCGGCGTCGAGACGGCCTACTCGTGCGACCTCTGCGCGGGCGACCCCGCGTGTGCGAAGGTCTGCCCCAAAGGGGCGCTGACTCTCGAGAGATGATCGGGAGGAATAAGGGATGAGTGAGATGACCGAGAACGAGTCTGTTTCGGAGCCAGTGAAGCAGACCAAGCCAGCCGAGGAGCCTGAAAAGGTGAGGACCGCCCCGGAGGAATTCCCTCTGCGCGACTGGATCCCCGAGTGGGCCAGGAACCCCCCGAAGATCGTCGTGAGGGCGCCGGGTCCTAAGTCCAAGGAGATCATCAAGATCGACAGGGACTACGTATCATACGCCTACGACAGGTGCTTCACGTTCACAATCGACCGCGCCGCGGGTGCGGCGGTCCAAGATGCGGACGGCAACGTGCTGCTCGACTTCTCGTCAGGCATTGCCGTTCAGAACGCGGGCTGGACGCACTACAAGGTCTCGAAGGCCATCCAGGAGCAGGCGGGGAAGCTCATCCACTCGATGGCGAACGACGCTTACTTCGACAAGGAGGCGTACTTCGCGAAGTTGCTGTCTGAGATCTCTCCGGGAAAGGCGCTGAGGGGCACCTTCTTCGCCAACAGCGGCGCCGAAGCGATCGAGGCTGCGCTCAAGCTTTCTAGGTACTACACGAAGAGGAGCGAGCACCTCGCGTTCTTCGGGTCGTACCACGGCAGAATCGGGGCAGGGCTCGCGCTCACTAGCAAGCTGAAGCTCAGGTACAGTTATGGCCCGATGTCCCCAGGGATCATCTTCACTCCGTTCGCGTACTGTTACCGCTGCTCCTTCAAGCAGACGTACCCGGAGTGCAGCCTGTACTGCGTCGACTATATCGAGAACCAGGTCCTGGCCATGGGCGGCACGACAGGCCAGATAGCGTCTGTGTTCGTCGAGCCGATCCAGGGAGAGGGAGGATATGTCGTCCCGCCGAAGGAGTTTCTCCCGAGGTTGAGGAAGATGTGCGACGCGCAGAACGCGCTCCTGGTCTTCGACGAGGTCCAGACCGGATTCGCGAGGACCGGCAAGATGTTCGCGTGCGAGCACTTCGATACGATCCCCGACATACTCGTGATGGGCAAGGCGCTCGGGGGCGGCGTCCCGCTCGGCGCGATCATCGCCAAGCACGATATCATGAGGAAGTGGAGGCCGGGGTCGCACTCGTCCACGTTCGGAGGGAACGCGATCACGATGGCTGCCGGCCTCGCTCACGTTCAAGCGATCGTCGAGGAGAACCTGGCCGAGCGTGCTGAGAAGCTGGGCGAGTACGCCATGAAGCTCCTCAGGGAGATGCAGCAACGCAGGGAGATCATCGGGGACGTCCGTGGACGCGGCCTGATGATCGGCGTCGAGCTGGTCAAGAACCAGTACACGAAGGAGCCCCATGAGGCGACAAACATCCAGGGTAAGTGCTGGAGAGCGGGCCTCATGACGATCACATCAGGGTTCTTCGGCAACGTGTTCAGGATCGCGCCGCCGTTGTGCATATCCAAGGAGCTCCTCGAGAGGGGCTTCGAGATGTTCGAGCAGGCGCTGAAGGACGAGGAGGAGTTCCTGAAGCTAGGAACCTCTGCCCCTGCGGGCCATGTCGGGATGCACGTCTGAGTTCCCTGCGGGGGAGATCGCAAACCCTTTCCTCAAAGTTCTTTAGGGCTATCGGGATGACCGCTATCGTCTTCTCAGCTTCGGGTTCATGACCTCGTCCAGCGCGTCCCCGATCAGATAGAAGGCCATTATCAGAAGGATTATGCACACGCCCGGGAAGAATATGTTCCACCACGCGAAGCTACCGAAGGCCTGCTTCTCGTAGGCGGCCTCGAGGACTGTGCCCCACGAGACTACGCTCGCGTCCCCGAGCCCGAAGAAATCGAGGAACGACTCTGAGAAGATCGAGTTCGCCACAAGGAGGATCGTGTTCGCGAATATCAACGGGAACACGTTCGGAAGGATGTGTTTCGAGATGATGTGTCCGCTTCCCGCCCCCACGGCGATGGCCCTCTCTACGAAGGCTTTCTCCTTGATCGAGAGTATCTGCGCTCGGACGATCCTGGAGGTCGACGGCCAGCTCGTGATGCCTATGACGATTATGACGTTCGTGAACGACCGTCCTAGGAGGCTCGCGAAGACGATCATGAGCGGGAACCAGGGGATCACGAGGAAGAAGTCCGTGAAGCGCATGAGCACCTCGTCCGATACCTTGCCGAAGTATCCGGCCGCCAGTCCCACCGCGGTCCCCAACACGATGGAGATGAGGGAAGCGAGTAAACCGACGATTAGGCTCGCTCTCGAACCCCAGATCGTGAGCGTGTACACATCCCGGCCGTAGAAGTCCGTGCCGAAGAGGTACCTGGCCGACGGGGAAGCATAAGACGGGTTATAGTCGTTCCAGTGGATGTCGTTCGCGGGCATCGAGGGGGTGTCATACTTGCTCGCGATCAATGGCGCCAGCAAAGCGGTCGCGACGAAGAACACGAGAATCCCGAGGCCTATCATCCCGCCGAGGCTGTGCCTGTACTCCCTGGCTATCCGCATCCCGTTCTTCCGGAGGAGACGGAGCTTCTCCATCCGCGTCTCGTTGAGGATGAGCCATTTCGAACGCGATGGCTGCATCTCGGTCATACCCTCACCCTCGGGTCAAGCTTCAGGAGCATCATGTCCGCGATGAGATTGGCGAGCACAACGGCAATCGCCTCGAGCATGAACGCAGACTGCAGCACCGGATAGTCTTGGCTGGTGACGGCGTAGTATGTCAGGTACCCCAGCCCCTGGTACGAGAAGATCATCTCGATCATGATGGACCCGCTGAGGACCCAGCCAACGTTCATGGCGACGACCGTGACCACGGGCAGCATCGCGTTAGGCATCGCGTGCTTGTGGAGCACGACCCTCGCGGTAAGTCCCTTCGCCACGGCGGTCACCATGTACTCCTCCGTCATGACATCGATGAGCGAGCTCCGGGTGATGATCGAGAAGGTCGCTATTGTCTCGATGACTAGCGCGAATAGCGGGACAAGCGTGTGCACGACTCGATCACCGATCTGGTCCAGTAGGGGCATCGTGTAATACGTCGGGCTGTACGCTCCAGCGATCGGCCACTGTGGGACGACCTTCGCAACAAGCGTGAGCATGAGGAGGGCGAACAAGAAGGTCGGCATGCAGTAGAAGACGAGGAAGAAAGCACTGCCTATTCGGTCGGCTGGCTGCCCCCTTTTCCAGGCGGTGTATCTCCCCAGCCAGATGCCCACGACTATGGACAGGGCCGTTCCGAAGCCCACGAGGATGAGGGTGTTCATCAAGTAGACACCTAGGAAGTCCTGGATGTCTGCTCCCGGAGAGAACGATATGCTCTCTCCGAGATGGCCCGTGAACAGTTGTTGCATATACCTCAGGTACTGCTCCGGAATCGACTTGTCGAGGCCGTAGTAGTGCGAGAGCCTTTCGAAAGTGTCCGATCCAGGCGCAACCCCTTTGGGTATGACGATTCTGGTCACGTCTCCAGGCATCACCCTGAACAGTAGGAAGTTGAAGGTGAGGATAAGCCAGACTGTGAGGGCCACATAGATCAGCCGCTTGGCGAAGTACCATCGGAAGCTCTGAGCCATCAGGTCACTCCGTTTCCGTTCGAGCACCGCGTATCTGCGTCCGCGGTCCCCCTACGGCAGCTTCACGTCTTCCTCTTTCGGCGGCCGGTACCTGAGCAGAAGCACCACCGCAACGGCGACCGCGATGCCCACCCCAATGCCCACGTATGCCATCGTCAGGTCGATCTTTTGGCGGCCTTTCGGTACGAGGTCGAAGTACAGTGGATTCGCTGTCCAGAAGTTGGACAGCGACCTCCCTGGATGGGCGCCCCAGTCGCCCCATCCGTCAAAGGTGTCCGTGCGCCAAGCATAGCAGCCGTATGGGTAAACGGTGACAATGAACGCCGCGTCCCGGTACATTATCTCCTGGCAGGCGAGCATGAACGGCGTCCTCTCCGAGGGGTTAACGGTCTCGACCGACTTCGTGTAGTTGTAGTCGTACTCAACGTTCTCGTAGGCGTTCTCCGACCATCCACCTACGGAATATGATGTCTGGATGAACAGCAGATAGTTGGGATCCGGGTCCCCGCTCCAGTACGATATCGTCAGGTCGTAAGCATAGCTGTAGACTATGTCATTCCATTGGCCAGTCTCGTAGTACTCCGGTTTGAGTTCGATCCCGATCTTTGCCCAGTCGTACATCAGGAGTTCCGCGGTGTCCTTGTCCTCCACGAGGCCTGATTCTACGATGAGATTGAAGCTCAGCTTCCCGCCGGGATAGTACGGGTTGGCAGGGCTGGCGACACGAATGTCGCCATTCCAGGTGTATCCGGCCGCGTCAAGGGTCTGATTCGCCTTTGCCAGATCGTATTCGTATATCTCCTCCGGACCGGGCGCCCAGTAAAGGTCACCGTAGATGGGGCTCATGATGCTCGAGCCGAGGTCCGCGTATCCTCTGTAGATGTGGTCGCGGATGAACTGCTTGTCGACGGCGTACGCCATAGCCTTCCTGACCGCGGGATCGCGGCCAAGCGGGTTCACACCAGTCGCATCCTTCTTCTGGTTCACCTCTAGGTCAATGGAGTAGGAAGTGCACGTGAGGCCTGAGTAGGTGCCAATGGGTGCATCCTGATTGCCCTCCAGGTAGTCGAGAAGGCTGACGTAGTTGGGCGCGTTGAAGAGTGCGACGTCAATCTTCCCCGTTTGCATATCCAACAGCATGGCAGCCGGCTCCAGATAGAATCTCAGTATGAGCCTGTCGAATTGTATCTCCTTGTTGAAATCGACTTTCGAGTGATAGTTCGGGTTCTTGTGGAGCACAATCGCGCTCCGTCCCAGGAACTCTTCCTTCGTGTTTTCCGTGCAGACAAAGGGGCCAGTGCCAATCGGGAGGTCGTTCTCGTACGTGAACCCCGCGGTGGAGGTGGGCACGTCTCTCCAAATGTGCTCCGGGACGATCGGCATCATCAGCTTGTCTCCGAACGGGCATGGAGCTGGCGCACCCGTAATGTTCTTGAAATGGATCCTGACCTTGTATTCATCAATCGTCTCCGCGTGGTCGATAAGAATGGTGTACGGCTGGTACGCCCACATATCGTCGTAGTGTGTCCCCACCTGGTAGTTGACCGTGAAGGTCACGTCGTCCGCGTTCATGGGCTCGCCGTCGTGCCAGGTCGCGTTCCTCGTTATGTTGTATTCCCAGACGGACCCAAAGGGTTCCGCGTCGGGCACGATGTTCCATGACAACGCCAGGTTCGGTGCTGGACCCATGTCCTCGTTAACAGCAATCAAGTAGTCGTAGACAAGCCCGTAGAATATGTACGCGTTATCGTTCACGCCTATGAAGGGGTTGAGGCTGTCGATGGCCTCGATCATACCCCACGTGAGCGTGCTCTCGTCTGCTGCGGATGCTCCCGTCGTCCACCTGACCGGGCTGGCAGATAGCGCGAGGATGGCTACTATCGCGAGTGAGCCGAGCACGGTCGCGTGCTTCGGCCACAAGAGAAAAAGTGTCCTTCGTCTGCTAGCCCCCATTTCCCATCTCATCACCGTGGTTGGCAGTTTCCCACTAGTCCACCGCAAGGGCTCTACTCTGCACGAATTCCCCTGAGCTGGATAGCTAATGGTCGCGCCGCATGATAACTCTTTCTTCCACACGATGCTTCGAAACGCATTTATATGGCCAACCCATTGGGCGCGAAAGATGGCGGAACCCGAGGGGTCGGAGTTCAGCAGGAAGACGGCGCTGGCCTTGTCCACGGTCCTCCTTATCGCCGGGGTCGCGATCTACTGGGCCTGGGGGCTCATGTTCGACACCTGGTACCCCTTCACCAGGGACAACATAGGCATCTTCTCGATCTATGTCCCCCTGATAGCCTTCGGAATCATAGGTATCCTTCTTTACGGGAAGAGGCCGGCACCTGGCGAGGAGTGAGAAGCTCACATCGCTCTCGCGAGGTATATAGGGGTTTCCGTCGACTTCCCGCAGACGACGCACTTGCCAGAGAAGCGCTCATCGTCGATTGGCGTGCCCAGGATGTTCCTGCCGGACTTGGTCTCGATCTCGTGGCCGCATGCGTCCTCCCCGCACCAGCCCGCTCTGATCATCTTCTCAGGCAGTTTGTCCAAGCTCTCGACTGTTACGATGCCATCTCCTATCGCTTGCTCCGCTCGGCCAAGCATGTCCTTGGAAATGCGTTCGAGCATGGACCTGGCCTCCGAGGCGGCGTTCTTCCTATCTACAAGGGACTTCTCGCCCGTGTCCCTCCTCACGAAAGTGACCTTGCCCTTCTCGATGTCCTTCTTCCCGAGCTCCATCCTCAGTGGGACTCCCTTGAGCTCCCAGTCATAGTACTTCACGCCAGGCCTCACGTCCCTATCGTCGAGGTGCGCGCAAATCCCCGCCGCCGAGATCTCCGCATGCAGATCCTTCGCGGCCTGCGCGATATTCTTGGTCTCCCCCTTCGCGAGCACGGGCACGATGACGATCTGTATGGTCGCGATGTCCGGAGGCAGGACGATTCCCTTGTCGTCCCCGTGGACAGCTACGACCGCGCCGACGAGCCTCTCGCTCATCCCGAAGGTCGTCTGGTGAACGTACCTGTGCTCCCCCTTCTCGTCCTCGTACTTGATCTCGTAAGGGCGCGAGAAGTTCTCCATGTACTGGTGGATCGAGCCGAGCTGGAGGCTCCTGCCTGAAGACAGTAGCGTGTCTATGCCGACGGTGTAGAAGGCTCCCGGGAACTTGTCCCAGTTCGTGCGCTTGAGCAGCTTGTAAGGGAGGCACCATCTCTTCGAGAGCTTCGCCAGGATCGCATAATCCTCCCTGACCTGTGCCTCCGCGTCCTCGAAGTCCGCGTGGCACGTGTGCGATTCGAAGAAGTGTATCTCCCTGACCCTTATGAACGCCCGGGTCTGCTTCGTCTCGTACCTGAAAGTGTTCACAATCTGGTACGTCTTGAGAGGCAGGTCCGCGTGCGACCTTATCCATAGTGCGAATATCGGATACATCGCGGTCTCGCTCGTCGGTCTGAGGAGCAGCTTGACATCGAGCGGGTTGAGCCCGGCATGCGTGACCCAGAAGACCTCGGCGTCGAACCCCTTGATATGCTCCTTCTCCTTCGCGAACTGGTCCTCCGGAATCAGAAGCGGGAAGCAGACCTCCTGATGGCCAGTCGCGTCGAACCCCTTCCTGATGTCCGCGTCGATGGCCTGCATGATCTTCCAGCCGTAGGGAGTCCAGACGTTCATCCCCTTGACCGGGTATCTCTTGTCAGTGAGATTGGCCCGCTCGACGATGTCGTTGTACCATTCGCTGAAGTCCTCGGCCTTCTTCATGCGTGGCGGAGAAACGGAGGGGGACTTATCTAGCTTTTGGTGGGATGCGGCCAGAGGCTGGCCATATCCGTTTTAAACCCCGCTCAACTCGCCGTGTTCCTTTGCTGCAGGCAATCTGCGGTCGACGACATACGTCCGAATGGCCGCGGCGAAGGCCTGAATGGCGGCGGCAATCAACATCAGAAACCAACCCTTGCCCGGACCCCATGACCAGGTTATGCCCCCGTCCGCCACGCTCCCGGCGAATCCATTGACGTCGGGCTGCAGTCCTGAGTTGCTGACCGCACCTCCGATCGTTAGCGCAAAATACGCTAACGTCCCCGCGTAGACAGCGACGATGCCCCAGCCCCATATCAGGCTCATTGTCCGTCTGTCCATCAAGACAAGTGAGACGAACACGAGCGTGAGGGGTACCAACAACAGCAGAAGCCCCATGGTCCTTTCGATCACAGAATCGATGGGCGCGTAGGTCTCGTAGGATCCGCCCATCATGCCTTCTGGCCGGTCCAGGTACAGGACATAGTACTCCATGTGCTCGGTTCTCACACTGAACCAAGGCATCAACGCGGAAAGGAGGCAGAGCGATAGAGCAGTGGCCGCGATTACTGTTATCCTCCCTCCGAACCTGGTAGCTTTCATCCTGCGCCTCGCGACTAGATGGCTTGAGGGTGCAATAAGACCATCTCAGTCCCTCGCAGCCTTTGCGATCTCCGAAGCAACCGAGATGCAAGTCGCAGGGTTCTCGATGGTGTCTGTGGCGCAGACCTCGTCGCAGACGCACCTCAGCTTCGCGAGGCCGTCTTTGGCAAAGACCCCGTGGGTGCACGCCGCGAATATCTTCGCGGCTCCCTGCTTCTTCAGCTGCTCCGCGGCTTTCGCGATAGTCCCTCCTGTCGAGATGATGTCGTCGACAATCGCTACCTTCTTGCCCTTGACCTCGAGGGACTTAGGTGCCATCTCGACGGTTTCACCGTCGAGCCGCTCCTTCACGAGGAAGTCGGAATCGCAGCCAACGACATCCGCAACGCGCTTCGCATTCTCGGCCCTGCCTTCGTCAGGGGAAAGGACGAGTTGGATGCCTCTTGTCTTGAGATGCCTTCCTATGGCCGGGTAAGCAAAGATGTTCCTTGCTGGGACCTGATCGAACCAGTCGATGACATTCGGCGCGTGCACATCTACTGTGAAGAACTCGTCCGTTTGAACTTGAATTAGCCGCGCGAGCGCGCGTGCGCTTATCGGCTCGCCTGGCTTGAACTGCTTGTCCTGTCTCGCATACCCGTAGTACGGCACAATGGTCGTCAGGGAGGACACCTCGAACTCTCGTACCGCATCTTGCAGGAGGAACAGCTCGATGATCTTCCCGTCGGGCCAAGTCGTCTGCACGAGGAAGACGTCCTCCCCATCCAGGTTGTCGTCTATGCGGACATAGCACTCGTCGTCCGGGAACCTCCTGATCTCGACTGTTGCGAGCTTCGCTTTCAGAACCTTCGCCAGCTCCTTCGAAAGGCTCTGCGATGCCGACCCCCCGACGACGTACATCATATCCCCCGCGGTGAACGGCGTCCCCCGTCTTAAGTCTTGAGCGTCTCGTGGTGCCTGGGGCAGCGGGTGCCGCTCGCGAAAACATTTATAGTGTCGGTGGAGATATTACCGAACAGAGATGGGATGCAGTTGAACGAGAGCATCGTCCAGTCGTATCCATCAACCCCTGGCGTTCCTTCTCAGAGCGCCGAACACCCGAAGAAGGAAGTGCATGTCCGGAGGGCAAGGGGGGCGGAGAATCTCACTCCTGTCGGGATGATCTACGGCAACGTTGGTACCCTCCGGTTCAACTGCGGCGTCACCGGGCCACTCGAGAAGATGGAGTATGTGCAGGTGAACCACGACATCAACGGGTGGATTCTAGGACAGGTCTCCGAAATAGAGCGGAGGACGAACCTCACAATCGATGGCGTAGTCGAGATGCAGGAGGGGACCCCGGTGAGTATCGACGAGAGGGAGACAGCGGTGATCTCGGTTGTCGGATACCGAGACGAGCGCGGCCTCCTGCAGGTCCCCAGGACTCCTCTGAAGGCGGGAGAGATCGTATACCGCGCGGAGGAGGGCCTCATCACCAAGGTGGTGGGGATCCACGAGCACACGGACACCGGCGCGTACATCGGCCTCCTCAGCGGGCACAACATCCGCGTGGAACTGGACATCAACACGATGGTCCAGAAACACGTGAGCATCCTCAGCAAGACCGGCGGCGGGAAATCGTACTGCTCCGGGGCCTTCATAGAGGAGTTCATGAAGCACGGGGTGACCGTCTGCGTCATCGATCCTCACGGCGAGTACACGAGCATGAAGCACAAGGGGGTCGTCAAGAAGACCACGAGGGACTTCGGTGTCAGTCCGAAGGGCTATGACGACAAGATAGTCGAGTTCGCCACTGACACGAACCTGAACAAGGGCGCGAAGCCCCTCAAGTTCACTCTTCACAACCTGGACCCCCGAGAGATCCTGAGCCTCACGAACATCAAGAACGTCCGGTCGTTCCTGACGATGCTCCGAAAGGCGGTCGAGGCCCTGAAGGAGACCAAGGGCAACTACTCGATCAACGACATCATCGCGGTCCTCGAGGCGAACGCGGAACCATCCAGCGCGACGCTCATCACCGAGCTCGAGTACCTGAACGAGATCGAGGTCTTCGCAGACCAGGGCACCAAGATCGATGAGCTCATCCAGAAGGGCAAGACCACGATCCTGAACCTCAGGGGCACCCCGCCGGACATCCAGGAGCTCATCGTGAACAGGATCGGGACCGCCCTCTTCGAGCTGAGGAAGGTCGGGAAGATCCCGCCCATGATGCTAGTGGTCGAGGAGGCGCACAACTTCTGCCCGCAGCAGGGCATGGTCGCGTGCTCCAAGGTCTTCCGGACGATTGCGTCCGAGGGCAGGAAGTTCGGCCTCGGGCTCATGATAATCACCCAGAGGGCCGCCAAGGTCGACAAGAACGTGCTCAGCCAATGCAACACGCAGATCATACTCAAAGTGACGAACCCGAACGACCTCAAGGCCATCGCCGCCTCTATCGAGGGGCTGACCGAAGGGATGGAGGAGGAGATCCAGCGGCTTCCGATCGGAACGGCCATCATCACTGGCGGAGGTGTGTCGATGCCGCTCCTCGTGGAGATCAGGCCGAGGGAGTCGAAGCACGGCGGGGAGAGCGTCGAGGTCATCCCGTCGAAGAGGATCTAGACATGCCTGCCAAGGGCAACGTGTTGACAGAGGAGAAGGTCGAGAGGTACCTCAGCCTCACCTCAGAGGCCCTCGCGAAGGCGAAGATTGCCGCTCCCGAGAAGTCCTTCAACCGCAGGCTCGCAGAGGACTTCATGAAGATGGCCAGGGCGTACTTCGAGGACGCGAAGGATTTCGCAGAGAAGGGGGACATCATCAACGCGTTCGCGTGCGTCAACTATGCCCACGGATGGCTGGACAGCGGCGCGAGGATAGGCCTTTTCGAAGTCGGCGGGGACGATAGGCTGTTCACGCTCTTCGAATGATCCGCGGCCCCTGCGGGTCCGCTTTGCACACCCAGACCTCTCCGAATTCCGAAAGCACACGAACAAGGCCTTGAGTGTCCCCGATCGCGAAGACCGAGTTGCCAAGCATGGCCATGCTCGCCCTCCCGAGCTTCGAGGCGGCGCTCACTGCTTCGACTATCCTCTTGGTGGCAAGACCTGATTCGACGGCGAACTCGTACGATAGCTCCATCAGCCTCTCGACGGTCGGATCTCTCAGAAGGCGGTCGACGGTCTTCCCTCCGCTCAGGTTGATCTTCCTTCGCTTCTCTGGGTTCGAGAGGACTGTGCTCGTGCGAAGACCCTTCCCAAGGACCGCGAGGACAACGCTCGGCGTGCCTTGAATGTTCAAGACCCGACCTTTCGGGGGCAACCCCGGCTTGGCTCGAATAGTTACGCCGCCTCTATGTAGCGCGGAGACGTCCCCCAGCCCCGATCTGTGGGTCAGCTCTGCGATGTGGGCGGCCTCGAACGCGGTCTGTCTCGGCCGGTCGAGTGCTCGGGCGAGGGCAATCGAGGCGGAAAGCGCTCCCGCGGCGCTCATCCCAAATCCTTGGCTCTGGGGAAGGTCGAGCGCTGTGTCGACCCTCACCTTGAGCTTCTCGTCAACCAACAGGTATCTGAGGGCAGTCTTCGTGACCTCCCCAGAAGCCTCCTCCCCGTTGATTGTGACATCGATCGATTGATACCGGGACCTCTCGACCCCAACCCCCGAAGTTGCGCCGAGCGAGAGGCAAATGCCCGCTCCCCGTGAGCCCATCGTCAGCAGGTCCTTTGACGGACATATCTCAAAGAACCCGGTCACGTGTCCCGGACAGAAAGCCTTCTCGGCCATCAGATCATCCTTACGGCCTTGTCGATGATCCGATCCACCACTTCTAGTTTGGACCCAGAGAGCTCCTCCGTGTCGCCTCTCTTGTCTACGAGCAGCACACGTGTCCTCCCGCGCTTCACATCCTCGACCTTGTTGGCGACCACTAGTGAGCACTTGGACCGTTTCAGGAGTGCCATCGCTTCCTTCACTAGCTCGTCATCGGACATCTTCGCCTGGGCCTTGAAGCCCACGACCAGCTTCCCCCGCATCTTGTCGATAAGCTTCGGGTTGCGGCTGAGCTGCACCGTGACCTTCGCCCTGTCAGAGGGCATCTTTCCCGGGAGTTTCGTCGGAGAGTAGTCTGAGACCGCTGCCGGGAAGAAGACGATGTCGAACCTCTTCCCCTTGACGAGCTTCTCGAGGTCCTTGAACGACGAGAACCTCACCGCCTTGATGTGATCCGGGATCGGGATTTCCGATCTGCCCATCCAGAGCTCCACCTGTGCGCCCCTCTCGTGGGCGGCCTTCGCCAACTCGACCCCTGTCTCCCCGGTGCTCCTGTTTGTTATCACGCGGATGTCGTCTAGGGGCTCCTCAGTCGAGCCCGCAATCACCACAACCTTGCGGCCGGCGAGGTCGCGCTTGCCTATGGTCGCGATTACAGTAGCGACGATTGAGTCAATGGAAGGCATCTTCGCCTTCGATTCCTCCATCTTGGGCTCGAGAAAGGTGACGCCGAGCCGCTTCAGCTTCGCGATGTTCTCTGGAACGATCTTGTGCGCGAGCATCGAGTAGTGCATGGCGGGGACTATCACAAGGGGAATCCCGCTGCCGAGGGCGGTGGTTGCGAAGGTGGTGACCGAAGTGTCGTCGACTCCCGTGGCGATCTTCGAGATAGTGTTGGCAGTAGCTGGCGCAATCAGAAGAAGGTCGGCCTTGTCAGGCACATCTCCACACAGCGAGACATGCTGCACCCGCCCGTCTATCTCGGTCGTTACTTCCCTGCCCGAGGCGAACTGCAGCGCCCACGGGTGGATTATTGTCTGCGCGTCCCTCGACATCACGACATGGACCTCTGCGCCGTGCCTGACGAGCTCATGGCAGAGCTTCACGCATTCGACAGCTGCGATGCTGCCCGTGACGCCGAGGACGATTCTGCGCCCTCTGAGCTTATCGCTCTTGGAGCCTCTGAGATGATCGGCTGGGTGCATTGCGCTGATTGTGAGAATTCGCGGCGTATTAAAGCTTCCTCCGCCGCACTAGCGCGAGAACATCGGCAGCCACCGTATCCAGTGGTCTGTCGGCGTCAACCTTCACGATGGACTCGTCCAACCGCGCCAGTCGGAGGTAGTTTCGGTGTACCTGTTTGAGGAACTCGAGCCTCTCGAACCGCGACAGCTCCTTCCTGCCGCGTATCCGCCCGAGGCCTACCTCGGGCGGGATGACAAGAAGGACGGTCAGGTCGGGTCTGATGGATATCCTGAGGTTCGATTCGAGCAGCCACTTGAACGGGTCGCCATCGAAGAAGTCCTTCAGATAAGCAGTCTGGTACGCGACCGTGGAGTGGTAGTACCTGTCGCAGACCACGAGCTTCCCCTTGGAGATCCATTCGCGCATCTGCTCGGTGTGCCTCGCCCTGTCGGCCATGAACAGCAATGCATCGGTGTACGGGCTCACCTTTCCGCGGTCTCCGCGCCGGACCGCGCGGCCTATCCACGAATCCGTCGGCTCCTGTGTCAGTATCGCGCGGCCGCCCAGGGCTGCGACGAGGCGCTTCGCTACTGATGATTTCCCGCAACCATCAATGCCTTCAAGAACCACGAGTCCGGCCATGATGCCGCCCATCGGATTTCGATGGCCGTAGATAACCGTTTCCACCACAGGCACTGGCCGCGGCGAATAGGTTATAAGTAGATTCAGCGCCTTACCGCCTGTTCAGGTGATTTAGCTGGTCGTGGCCTACGTATTGATATGCACTGCGACGGGTAAGGAGGCGCAGGTCCTCGAACAAATGCGCAAGCTCCCTGGTTTCTCCGAGGTCCACCAGCTCTTCGGTCAGTTCGACATGATCGCCAAGGTCGAGACGAAGGACTACGACGTCCTCTGCGACACCGTGCTCGGGAAGATACGGACGATCCCCGGGGTTACAAGCACACGCACACTGATAACCGCCAGGTTCAAGCGGGACTGAGCCTCTCGCCCGACATCTTCTTCTTGTAGCTCCGCCAGCTGAAGACCATGTCCCTTGCGGCCTTCGCTTCATCGAGTCTTCTTCGGGCGGTGTTGACCGGCGCGTTGCGAAGTGTCTCCGGATCTTCCTTGACGATCTTCTTGCACGCGTCCACGAATGCGTCGAGGGTCTCTTTCGATTCGGTCTCCGTCGGCTCGATCATGATGGCCTCGTCCACGACCAACGGGAAGTAGATCGTTGGCGCGTGGAATCCATAGTCGAGAAGGCGCTTGGCGAAATCGATTGTCCTGACGCCTTTGCTCTTCAGCGGCCTTCCACTCAGGACGAACTCGTGCTTCCTCAGGCTAGCGAAGGGCATCTCGAAATCATCCTTCAGCATGTGCTTGATGTAGTTCGAGTTCAGGACGGCGTTCTCCGATATCGATCGGAGCCCCTCTGCCCCGTGCAGTCGGATGTACGCGTAGGCCCTGACCAGCACCGCGAAGTTCCCGAAGAACGCCCGGACCTTTCCGATGCTGAAGGGCCGGTCGTAGTCCAGGGAGTAGACGCCCTTCTGGTGGGCGATCCTCGGCACTGGCAAGAATCTCTCCAGGTTCCTCTTCACGCCCACGGGCCCTGCTCCTGGCCCGCCGCCACCGTGCGGGGTCGCGAATGTCTTGTGCAGGTTGAAATGCACGATGTCGAAGTCCATCTTCCCTGGCGAGGTCTTCCCCATTATTGCGTTCAGGTTCGCGCCGTCGTAGTACAGCAGCGCCCCCGCGTCGTGAACCGTCTTCGCTATTTCGACCACATCTCTCTCGAACAGGCCCAGGGTGTTTGGGTTCGTGAGCATGAACGCCGCCGTGTCCTTCGAGACGGCGGCCTTGAGCGCCTCGACGTCCACGCATCCGTCCCTCGATGGAAGCTCGAGTACATCGTACCCGACCATCGCAGCGCTCGCAGGGTTGGTCCCATGAGCCGTATCCGGGACGACCACTTCGCGACGGGTCTCCCCGTTCGATTCGTGGAACGCCCTGACAAGATGCATCCCCGTGAACTCTCCCTGGGCGCCGGCGGCCGGCTGGAGAGTGACAGCGTCCACTCCCCCGATCTCGCCCAGAGCAATCTCGAGCTCATGCATGAGCCGCAGCGCGCCTTGGATCGTGGAAATGTCCTGAAGTGGATGAATGTCGGAGACCGTAGGCCACGACGCAATCTCGTCGCACACCTTCGGGTTGTACTTCATCGTACAGGACCCCAAGGGGTACAGTCCGTTGTCCACTCCGAAGTTCATCTGGGAGAGGTTCACGAAGTGCTTGACCACATCCCTCTCCGGAAGATCCGGGATCTCCAGCCCAGACCTGACGACCTCCTTTGGGATGGCCCCGCCGAGGGTCGCATCGAAGGGCTCCGATCGCACTGGCCGCTCGCAGCTCTCGAATAGGACGGGAACATCGTGGACGGCCTGGTGGTAGGTCACCTGATCCCCTCCAGTGCCTTGATGAGCGCGTCGTGGTCGGCCCTCGTGTGCATCTCTGTCGTCGCGTACAGGGCCGAGTTCCTGAGCTCGGGGAAGGCCTGGTCGAGCGCATAACCTCCCTGGATGCCCTCGGCGAGCAGGTGTCTGTGGACCTTATCTGACAGATGATCAGATGACACGACGAACTCGTTGAAGTGCGCAGACTTGAACCTCGGTGCCTTGAACCCCTTGAGCGCGTTGATCCTGGTCGCAAGGGAGCGCATGTTCTCGACGTTCTTCGCCGCGATCTCCCTTAGCCCAGTCTTGCCAACTATCGACAGGTAGGCTGCGGCCGCCAGAGCCAATAGGGCCTCGTTCGTGCAGATGTTCGAGGTCGCCTTGCTCCTGCGGATATGCTGCTCCCTGGTCTGAAGAGTCATGCAGAAGGCGGTCCTGCCCTCGACGTCGGCGGTCATGCCGATCAGTCTGCCCGGCATCTTCCGGACATGCTCCGCCTTGCAGGCGAACAGACCGATTGTTGGGCCGCCGAGGTTCATCGGGGTGCCGAAGACCTGTGCATCTCCGATTACGATGTCTGCCCCGGACTCCCCAGGGGGCATGAGCAACGCAAGAGACATAGGGTTCACGCCGACAACCATCGGTTTCGCCCCTAACATCGCGCGGATATCCGTGGCCTGCGTCTCGATTGGACCGAGGAAATTGGGCGTTTCATAGTAGAACCCCGCGACGTCCGCCTTGAGCTTCTCTTTCAGGTCGTTGAGGTCGACGAGACCGGTCGACCTATCGTATTCGACCTCAACGAGGCCCAGGTCCGCGCCCTTCGCGTAGACCTTCGCCACCTGCTTCTTCTCGGGGCTGATCGCCCTGCTGATGAGGAACTTCGACCCGCCCGCAATCCTGTGGCTCATGAGCACCGCCTCGCCGAGCGCGGTCGACGCGTCGTACATGCTGGAGTTGACCACATCCATTGCTGTGAGCTCCGCCATGAACGACTGGTACTCGAACATCGATTGGAGCATCCCCTGGCTTATCTCTGGCTGATAGGGAGTGTAGGAGGTGATGAACTCCCCTCTCGAGACTATCGTCCTCACCGCGGCTGGGATGAAATGATGATATATGCCTGCGCCGAGGAAGGTCGGATGCGATGATGCAGGTCTGTTCACGGACATCATGGCCTGCATCTCCCTTTGCAGGTCGAGCTCGGAGATGCCCTCGGGCAGCCGGAGCCCGTCCGTTCGCACCGCTCTGGGAATGTCATCGAAGAGCTGCTCGACCGTCTTGAGCTTCAGGGCCTGAAGCATCTCCAATGAACACTCGGAGATGGGCATGCGGCTTCCGAATGATTGTGCGATTAAATCCTTTTTGCCTCAATCGAAATCTTCCGTCGAGGCTGTCCAGACGCTAGCGACCTGAGGCGCTCGATGAAAGTCGGCAGGCTCTCGATGTCCTTGACCTCCTTTTTCGAGAGGATGACCAGTTTCGTCCGGACCCGGAGGTCTGCCTCGATTTCGTTCGCGTGGCAGGCCTCCTTCAGCATGCGCGCGAGCATGCCACCCTTTCTGTCCCAGTCTGTCAGTATTACCAGCGTCCTGCTCCTCCGGGACAGGCCCTCGCAGAAGTTGAACACCGACTCGCCCCGATTGAGGTGGCGCACGTTCTTGGTTATGCCGAGGCGCTTGAGCGCATCGACGTCCTTCGTCCCTTCGACGACGATCGGACTGGTCTCGCTGAGGTGCTCGAGCTCGGCGAGCACGTTCTCGAGCTCCTCGAGCCTCTCCGTTGGCGTCAGCACTTTCCGACCCCCAGGAGCCTCTCAACTTTCTCCTTCGGCGCGCTGATGCTGATTGACTTGTGCCGTGATGTCCCTCCCTTTGTGATCCTCACAGAGTCTTTCGGGATACTCAATCTCTCAGCCAGGAACCGGACAAGTTCGTCGTTCGCCTCCCCCTCACGGGGTTGGGCGGCGATCTTGACCTGCAGCGCACCACGCCACAGATTCACCTTCCCGAGTTCGGTCTTCTTCGCGCCCGGGACGACATCGACGGCGATGATGCACGAAGAACCTCGTTCCTTGACGACACCCTTGGCCAAATCTCCGCCTCACACCGGTAATGGCCAGCGCACTTATTTGTTATGCTACACGTGGCCTCCGCGCAACACTGAAATAGATAGGTCGCGCATGCGTGAGCCGATGTCGCCTGAGCGTGTCGAGATGAGCTACGAGGAGATCATGGGGCTTTTCAGACAGGAGAACAAATCCTCGCAGCTGACCAAGGTCGATTCTGCTCTCTACGACAAGATCGGGGCGTATATCAGGACCCTTCGGAAGGAGAGCGAGCGCGAACTCGCGATGAACCCGATGTCGCAGGCGAGCATGATGCTGAGCGACCAGCTCAAGAAGGCCATCGACAAGGCGAAGCGGGTCTACGAGCTGCGCCAGAGGAAGATCGCCCTCCTCGCCATCAGGAAGGTCGCGGGGGACAACCCGGACACCGGGAACCTCACCCCGGACGAGCTCGTGCTGTTCTCAAGCCTGACCTCGGTCTTGGGCGCGCACAAGGACTCCAATGCGGACTTCGAGGAGTTCGGTCCGCGTTTCTCGCAGCCGAGCGATGTCGTCCAGCTTCCGGAAGCTCCTGGGAAGGAGGCTTGCGAGGCGAAGCGCGAGAATGCTGAATCCGGGACACCCGAAGAGCTCGTTCTCGTGCGGGTCTTGGAGGATGTCCCAACATTCGCGGGCGTAGATCGGGACTATAAGTTAAGAAAGGAAGACGTTGCGTCGATCCCGAAGAACATCGCGAGCACGCTCCTGTCGCACGGAAAGGTGAAGATAATCGGTTCAGCGTAGGCGGAACGGGCCGCCTGGGGCGCCGTGCTCGACGGGGCACACGCCGACGCCGAGCTTCGATTTCATCAGATGGCGCTCAACGGTCTCCTTGGCTTTCTCGAGCGTGTTGTTCTCCCTGCTCAGATGGACGAGCACAACCCTTTGCGTGTTCCCGGTGCAAGATTTGACAGACAGCTTGCCAGCATCCTCGTTCGATAGATGGCCGTGGTCTCCCTTGATCGTTCGCTTCAGGAAATCAGGATAGCTGCCGGTCAGCAGCATGCGCTCGTCGTAGTTCGCCTCGACGAAGATCAGGTCAGAGCCCTTCAGCTGCTCGACGACGTTGGGCGTCACACACCCGAGGTCGGAGGCTATCCCGACCTTCCTCGATTCGCATGAGAGTGAGAACGCGACGGGCTCCGCTGCCAAATGCCTAACCTTGAACGGGCTCGCGCAGAATGGACCCACCTCGAATTGGAGGCCCGCGGCGATCGTGACCCTCTCGCATCCGTCGAGGGGTGTGAGCACGAGCGTCCCGCGCGTAGCATAAACGGGAACCCCGTGGTCCCCGCAGAATCTCCTTGCGCCGCGCATATGGTCCGCATGCTCGTGAGTCAACAGGACGGCTTCGACCTGCGACGGCTCGACGCCGAACGACGACAACCTTCTTTCGAGCTCGCGACACGAGATGCCCGCGTCAACGAGTACAGCGTGGTCCTGAGACGTGACCAAGATCGAGTTGCCGACGCTCCCGCTGCTCAAAACCGAGGCAGAAATATCGTCCATCCAGCATCGTGATGCGGCTCTGTCCGGATAAAGGCTGCGATTTCGCAGTCCTCGCATTAACGCCGCGATTTCGTGCCGCGTTCAGCAGGTTTTCTTAAAGGGTCGTGCGTTCATTTATCTAGTGAAAGCAGAATATTCCGTCAACCCGAATCGGCCGCACAATTTCCTGACCACTTCGGTGAATAGGGACCAAATCATTTGATAGATCGAATCGGCGGGAGGGGCAATCGATGGTGTCGAACAGACAGATGCTCAAGGTTCTTGACAAGAGCGATCTCGATGCGATCCATGGCGCCTCCCTTCTGGTGCTCGAACGAACCGGCGTGCTGGTGAACTCCGAGGAGGTCCTTGACCTTCTACAGAATAAGGGCCTCGCAGTCGACCGGCAGACGAGGATCGTGAGGATGCCCGAGGCCACCGTGATGGAGGCCGTGAAGAGCGCCAAGCACAACTTCAAGTGGCATGCAAGAAGCGAGAAGCACACGATTCAGGTTGTCGATGGCGTGACCAAGCTGGGTCCTGGTGCGGAGTGCTCGTACTACCTGGACCCTGAGACGGGCATGGCGCGCGCCCCTACACTGGACGACGGACTCGCGTGCTGCAGGCTGCTGGATGCACTCTCGAACGTGCAGATCGCATATGTCCCGATGTACGTGAGCGATGTCCCTGAAGGGACGGAGAGGATGCTTCAGATGGCGGGCGGCCTCATCAACTCGGGCAAGTGCACCTTCGGCGGGAGCTTCAACAAGGCCGATGTCGAGATGTCCATCCGGCTCGGGGAGGCGATCCTCGGGGACCGTGAGTTGCTCAAGAAGAAGCCGCTGTTCTGCGGCTATGTCGATCCCATAAGCCCGCTCGCCCACGAGCATACGATGCTCGAGGCCCTCACTGGATACGCAAGAATGGAGATGCCCGTCTTCGTCACCGTCATGGGCCTCGCCGGAGGCACGGCGCCAGCATCTCTGGCCGGACTCCTCGTCCAGATGAACGCCGAGGTCCTGAGCTCGATAGTCATCATGAGCACCGTTACGAAGTCTCCGAAGGCGGTCTACGGATCCGTCTCATGCCCGCTCGACATGCGCACAGGCATATCGACCACTGGCTCCCCCGAATTCTCGCTCATCGGAGTCGCCGGGATTCAGATGGCCAAGTACTATCGCCTCCCGAGCAACATGGGGGTTCAGAGCGACTCGAAGATCGTCGATGAACAGACGGCATACGAGAAGACATTTGCAGCGCTCGCCGCCGTCGCCGCGGGAGCGGACTTCTGCGATCTGTTCATTGGGTCGACGGAGGCTTTCAACACCTGGTCCCCGGTGCAGGCCATCATCGACGAGGAGATCGCCTCGAACGCCCTGCGGTTCGCCGAGGGCATCGAGGTCAACGACGAGACCCTATCCGTGGACCTGATCAACCGGGTCGGCCCGATGGGCAACTACCTCAAGCAGAAGGACACGATGGTCAGGTTCCGGAAGGAGCACTCAGTCGCAGGCCTGAGTGACCGCGCCTCGAGGAGCGCGTGGGAGGCAGCCGGGTCCAAGGACGCCAGGCTGAGGGCCAAGGAGAGGATGGTCGAGCTCCTGAACTCGCATACGCCCGAGCCGCTGGAGACCGAAGTCAGGAAGAACATCGACAGCTTGATCAGGGAGTACACGAAGACATACGGCGCCGACTCTCTAGAGAAACGTAGGTAGCGGATGTGATGATTTTCCGGGCAGGTCCCGGGCAAACCCTTTGACAATGCGAAAACAGAGACAGGAGTGGTGAGAATGACAGAGTTCGAGCAGAGATTCAGGATAAGGCCTCCGGTCGGCTTCATGTCCAATGCCGACAAGAAGATGATACATGAGGCGGGGCTGGAGATACTGGAGACCGTCGGGGTGAGGGTACACAGCGCGGGTGCGCGCAAGGCGCTTAAGGGCGCGGGCGCGCTGGTGACGGATGGGAGCGTTGAAGTGAAGTTCCCGAAAGGGGTCGTGACATCGCTCGTGGCGAAGGCCCCGAAGAAGTTCGTGCTTGGTGGCAGGACGGAGGAATTCGACCTTCCCATGGACGGGACGCACAGCTACTATACGACCGACGGGTGCGGAATATCTGTCTGGGAGCCCAAGACGTGCACCCGCAGAAAGTCCGTTCTCGAGGACATCAGGAAGACTGCGGTGATCGGCGACTACCTCCCATACGTCAGCGTCTACGAGCCGATGGTCGTGGCGCACGACGTGCCGGAGAAGTCACACGTGGTGCATGGGATGAAGGTCGCGATGGAGAACACGCAGAAGCACATCCTCAGCGAGTCCACAACAAATTCAGAGGAGGCGAGAGCGCAGATCAAGATGGGCGCTGAGGTTCTCGGAGGCATCGAGGAGCTCCGCAAGAGGCACTACATCTCCGCGATGCTCTGCACGATGTCTCCCCTGATGCTTGACGGGATCGCGACGGACGCGGCCATGGTGTGGGCAGAGAACGACTGTCCAATCCACATCACCTCGATGCCGCAGGCTGGCATCAGCGGTCCAGTGACTCTTGCGGGCGACATCTCAATCCTCCACGCAGAGACGCTAGCGGTCATTTGCATCATGGAGGCCCACGCACCAGGCTCACCGATGATCTACGGGGCGGTCCCGACCAGCATGGACCCAAAGACGGGCTCGTACATGGGCGGGTCGCCAGAGAGCACCTTGTTGTGTGCTGGCGCGGTCGAGATGGCGAGGTACCTAGGGATCCCGAACTCGACCGGCGGATTCGGCTCAGGGGCAAAGACCCCCGGAATCCAAGCATCTCTTGAGAATGCCGTGTCTGCGATGACCTGTGCCGCCGTGGGAGGGGAAGTCGTCAACGGCTTCGGCGTTCCAGATGGGTCGACACTGTTGTCCTACGAACAGCTGCTGCTCGATAACGAGATTGCCGGGATGGTTCTCAAGGTGTTCAAGGGATACAAGGTCGATAAGGACACGATTGCGACCGACCTCGTCAGAAAGGTCGGGATCGGTGGCTCCTATCTCTCTCAGATGCACACGCTGAAGAACATGAAAGACCTCTTCATTCCGACGCTCTGGGACAGCACCCCGTTCGACATGTGGGCCAAGAAGGGAGCGAAGGACCCGATAGAGCTCGCCCTGGAGAAGGTTGACGAGATTCTGAAGACTCACAAGCCCGTTCCATTGGAGAAGGGCATCTCGGAGAAGCTCGGCGCGATCGTGAAGCAGTTCAAGTAGGCGGTCTGCTGCAAACCCTTCAAATCATTTCAACAATTTTATAAATGAACTATTATGCCTCGCAGGTACCGAGCCAGCATACTCCGTCGGAGGCGCCCATCGCGATAGTTTTATAAACGGTCATCATATACTGCGACCTCGCGGGGCTGTAGCTCAGCTAGGTAGAGCAATCGGCTCTTACTTCGACCGTTCGAAGGGGAAACCGATTGGCCAAGGGTTCGAATCCCTTCAGCCCCGCCACTTGTCATTCTCAAAGAGCGTCGAAAAGGTTAATGTCCTCGGTCGGCGTCAAGAGGATGCGATGGTCGCCAAGAACCTCTTCTTTGTCGGAACGGCTGGATGCGGGAAGAGCACCCTGACCCACGCATTCCAGCTGTGGCTCCAGAACCAGAGCTACGACGCCATCACCGTCAACCTCGATCCCGGGGCTGACTCGTTGCTTTATGCCCCCGACGTGGATGTGAGGGACTGGATCAAGCTTGACGAGATCATGAGGGAGTACGGGCTCGGCCCGAATGGTGCCCAAGTCGCCGCGGCCGACCTGCTCGCTCTCAACATCCGGAGGGTGTCGGACGTGGTCTCGAAGTTCACGAGCGACTATGTCCTGATCGATACCCCGGGCCAGCTCGAACTGTTCACCTTTCGGCAAAGCAGCAAGGTGGTCGTTGAGCAGCTCGGAGGCGAGACCGCGATTTTAGCATTCCTGTTCGATCCAGCGCTCGCGAAGACCGCGAGCGGCTATGTGTCGTCGCTCATGCTCTCGGCGACTGTCCACTTCAGGCTTCCCGTCCCGATGATCCCTATACTCGCCAAGGCCGACAACCTGTCGGAGGCGGAGATGGAGAAGATCTCGCTGTGGAGCAAGGATTACTACTCCTTATTCAGCGCGCTCCTCGACGAGTCGATCGACGCTCAGACCCAGGTAAGCATGGAGTTCTTGCAGGCGCTCGAGACCGTTGGCGCTGGCAGGCCAGTGGTGCCCGTGAGCGCCGATACCGGCCTGGGTCTCGAGGATATCTACGCCACGACCCAGCAGGTCTTCGAGGGCGGGGAGGACATCGAGAGATGACTACTCGTCGTCTTGCGGCGGTTATTTTGCGAACCTGATCGCGCGGGCGGCCTCATGGCCCTCCGGCGAGAGAAAGACAATGACCTTCCCTTCTTCGACTCTGCTTCCCAGGAGCCTGAGCCTCCTCAGTTCACGGATCGTCCTTTCCGCGGACGCCTTGCTGTTCGGCTTCATGGCCTCAAGGACTTCGCTCAGTAGTAGGTCTCTCTCTGCTAGTGTCTTCAGAAGTGCCATCTGCGATTCCGTGAACCTGTCCTTCGCAGTTGCCCCGCTTAGGACTGGCAGCCTCGTCACCACTCGGTCGCAGTGGTAGGATTCGATGCCTAGCCGGAACGCTGCGAAAAGCGCCGCGTCACCCATGATCTTGTGCCCTCCGCTTATGTTCAGAAGTATCTGGTTTCGACGTCCGGTCGACGCGTCATGGCAGAGGGTCGAGAGATGCTCCGATATCGAATCGACCATTTCCATGAATCCGCCCTCTGGGATCGGGCGGAAATCGACATCGTGCCCTGACAGCCCCTCGAGCTTCGTGATCATCTTCATGGAGTCGCTCTTCTCAGAATCCTCTGCACCGATTAGCGCGAGCTGGTCGTACGGAAGTGCGCGCATTGCGAGGAGGACCTTCTCCTCGTCCCCGTCCATGAAGGTCGAGACGAGGATCCTCACTCGTCATCACCAAGCAGAAGCTCGGTCGATTCCTCGACCTTCACGACCCTCTTCCGGTGGTCGGCAGGGTGCACTTCCAGGCGCACCGCCCCCTTCCTGACCAGGTTCTTGACGTGGTGGTTCACGGTGGCCTTGTGCTTGTGTATGAGCTCGGCGAGCTCAACCTCCGTGACGCCCTCGCCGCCGCTCTTCCTGAGGACCTTGAGGATCTGTCTCTCCTCGGGCGAAAGCACCTGACTGTACTCGATCCTCAGCAGGGGCAACGGGATTTCCTCATACGTGAGGTCGTGGATGTACACCGTCGGTATTCCCTCGAGTATGCACGCGAGCAGCGCGGCCGACGAGGTTGGCCTGGTGCCACCAGCGATGTTGAAGACAGCGATTGTCCTCCCCTCCTTCCTGTGCTTCCTGATGTCCGCTCGTATCCTTTTCTCGATCCCTTTGAAGTCGAACGGATCGGGGAGGTCGACCGCGTCTACCGCTATGCCCATTCGCACACAGTAGTCGATGACCTCCTTCCTGGCCTCGGCCACTGCTTGGACGGCTTCAGGTCCGCTTCTGTCCGCACCCGAATAGAATACTAGTTTCTCCACGCCCGGCGTAGACTTGAGCGTCGGGATTAGCGACTTGGGCCTGAATCCGAGAGTTCCGAACACGATTGCCATCGGCCTCGCCGGGATACTATATGCGTACACCATCTTTTAATCTTCACGATACCGTTTGATACATACTAATACGATATGAGCTGGCCGTGACTCGTATCATAGACCACGAAACCGTCTTAGGACGCAATCAAGGATGCAGATTACCAGTCGGCGTTCGATGACAGCTAGCATCAACCCCCCACGGAAGTTCAAGCATGTGTTCCTCGATGCCGAAGGTACGATCTATGTGCCCAAGAAGGGCAGGTCGCAGTACGAGTTCTGGACGAACCCGTCCCCAGAGGCAGCAATCGACTTTTTCGAACTCGACAAGGGAGCGGCCGAGGCGATCCGCGAACTCAAGGGAAGGGTCGAGACGTTGTGCATTGTGTCCCTGAACCCCGAGCCGATCCTCAGCGCGCTCCTTAAGAAGTTCGGACTCGCAGACGCTTTCGACGATATCATGCTCAACGGGAACAAGGGCAAGCTCATCAGGGATTATCTGAGGAAGCACAACATGCGCGCAGACGAGGCCGTCATGGTCGGAGACATGCCGAGGATCGATCTCTTTCCGGTGAGGAATGCAGGGGTCGAGTCCCTCCTCGTCGATAGGTACTACAACCGCTGGGCGAGGGCGGAGAGGATAAGAGGGATCTCAGAGCTTCCCGCATGGCTAAGGATCGCGGACCTCGCAGAGGCGATGTCCCAGTCGCCGAGGGTGAAGCCGCTGGACGAGTTCGTCACCGCCTTCGAACTCTCGGTACACCACGACAACAAGACCAAGAGCACGGTCTGCGTTCCGGGGGAGTGAGCGATGGGACGTGGTGATAGGCTGCCTGCATTGACTTTCTACGGAGGCGCGGGCGAGATCGGGGGCAACAAGATACTCTTGGAGGACAGGGACACGAAGGTCTTCCTCGACTTCGGAGAGCCCTTCCACCTCAAGGACAAGTTCTTCATCGACTACCTCTCCCCCCGAGACCGGTGTGGCCTCAAGGACATGTTCTTCTTCGACCTCATGCCAAGGATCAGGGGCCTGTATGACGAAGACTGGCTTGAGTGCACCGACCTCAGGTACGAACCTCCTCGATATGACGCGATATTCATTTCGCACATGCATTTCGACCACGCGATGCAGCTGAAGTATGCAGACCGGAAGATCCCCGTGCATCTCGGGTCAGCAGCGGACAAGATCCGCGAATCATGGACCGTGACGGCTAAGACGGACTTCGGTGAGCACGACTTCAAAAGGTTCCGGACCGGCAGCAAGATAAAAGTGGGGTCCATCGAGGTAGAACCCGTGCATGTGGACCATTCCGTGCCTGGCGCGTACGGATTCATCATCCACACGTCAGAGGGCGCCATCGCATACACTGGCGACTTGAGAATGCACGGCCCAAGGAGCGACATGACCGAGGAGTTCGTTAAGAAAGCAAAAGAGGCGAGGCCGATCGCGCTCATCAGCGAGGGAACGCGCGTCTCGGACAGCGACCCGCGCGAAGGCCTGTCCGAGAAGGACGTCGAGGAGAGGGCGAAGTCGCTCCTGACGAGGAACAGACGTCTAGCGATTGTATCGTTCTACCCAAAAGACGTCGACAGGATGCGCACGTTCCGGGACGTGGCGAAGGCCACCGGCAGGAAGTTCGTCGTGTCGACCAAAGTGGCGCATTTGCTGAGGGCGCTCAAGGGCGACCCCAGGATTTCCGTCCCGGACCCGATGACTGATCCGAACATGCTGGTGTATGCGAGGAACATGGAACGGCCAATGCCTTATGACAAGGAGTACAAGGACCTGCTCGGGAAGTCAGACCACGTCGTCGGATGCGACTATGTCCGGAAGGACCAGCGCAGCATCATCTTCCATACAGATTTCGGCCAACTCACCGAGCTGGTGGACGTCTGTCCGGAGCCCGGAAGCCTATTCATCAGGTCCAAGAGCGAACCGTTCGAGGAGGACGATGCCCAGGACGAGGTGCTCATGAATTGGGTCGAATTCCTGAAGCTGGACTTCCAACAGGCCCATGCGTCCGGTCACGCGAGCATGAAGGAGATCTTCGGGATGGTCAAGGAGATCTGCCCGCGCCACGTTGTGCCGGTCCACACGGAGCACCCCGAGCTGTTCGCCGGATTCTCCTCGAAGGTCAATAGACCGGTGCCGATGAAGCGCATGGTCGTAGGGTGATTCGCGAGCGTGTTCAGCCAAGGTGTGGTAGTCTGCAATTGCTTATGAAGGGATATGGCGTGCACCCCGAACAATCGGAGCAGTCCATCGATGTACGCGGTCGTCAAGCGCAAAAGGGAGCCGGGCGCGGAGATCGAGGAGATCGAGAAGCCAGCGGTCGGCAAGGGGGAGGTTCTGGTCGAGACGAAGTGGACTTCCATCTGTGGCACCGACGTCCACATTTGGGACTGGAACCACTGGGCCCAGAATCGCCTGAGAAAGCTCCCGATAATCTTCGGCCATGAGATGTGTGGCGAGGTTGTCGAGGTCGGGAAGGGCGTGCGGTCCGTCAAGGTCGGTGACATGGTCTCCGCCGAAACGCACATAGTCGACAAGACATGCTACCAGTGCCGGACCGGCCGGATGCACATCTGCAGGAATGTGAAGATCCTTGGTGTGGACACGGATGGGGTGTTCGCCGAGTTCGTGAAGCTCCCGGAGATGAACGCGAGGAAGCTCCCGAAGGGACTCGATCCTCAGGTCGGCTCGATGCTCGAGCCCCTCGGCAACGCAACATTCACCGTTCTGCCCAACGACTGCTTCCACGACATCAAGGGAAAGAACGTCGTCGTCGCCGGATGCGGGCCGATCGGGCTGATGGCGATCGCCGTCCTCAGGTGCGTAGGGGCGAGGCAGGTTATCGCGACTGAGCTGGGGAGCGAGAAGGTCAGGTTCGGCCTCGCGAAGCGCATGGGCGCGCATCACGTGCTTGACGCTGCGATGGGAACGGAGGACATCGTCAGGGCCGTGAAGGACCTCACATCTGGGAACGGAGCCGACGTTTGCCTCGAGGTATCAGGTGCCGCGCCAGCCCTGAAGCAGATCTTCCAGATGCTCACGCCCGGTGGAAGGGTATCGATACTTGGGCTGTACAACGATACCGTCGCGCTCGACGTGAACAATGCGATCACTTTCAAGTCCGCTACGGTCTTCGGAATCACCGGCCGTAAGATGTTCGAGACCTGGGACACCATGTACAAGCTGATGAGGGACAAGAGCTTCAGGGGGAAGCTCTCGACAATCATAACCCACACGTTACCGATACGGGACATCGAGAAAGGCATGGAACTCATTCGTTCAAGGGAGGCCGCGAAGGTTTCCCTCAGATCCGAATGGTGAGCGCATGGCCACCAGAGACCCCGTAGGATTCTTAAGACAGGAGTACGAGCAGCTAGTAAGGAACGAGCTCGACTGGAAGCTCAGGGTGCTCGAGGGTCCGAGCGCCCCGAGGTGCATCGTCGACGGGAAGAGGGTCTTGATGCTCTGCTCGAATAACTATCTAGGCCTCAGCAACCACCCGAAGCTGAAGAAGGCGGCTATCGACGCTGTGAAGTCGCACGGCGCTGGATCGGGCTCCGTCCGGCCGATCGCTGGCAATATGGACCTGCATATGGAGCTCGAGAGGCGCCTGGCGAAGTTCAAGGAGGCAGAGGCTTCGCTCGTCTATCAGACCGGATTCGCGGCGAATGCTGGCCTGATACCTCAGCTCGCGGATTCGGGGGACATCATTGTCAGCGACGAGCTCAACCATGGGAGCATCATAGATGGCGTGAGGCTCTCGAAGGCCGACAGGGCGGTGTACAGGCACTGCGATGTCGATGACCTTCGGACGGTCCTTGCCAAGGCGGAGGAGCACGCGCCTTCGTACAGGCGAATGCTCGTGATCACCGACGGCGTCTTCAGCATGGACGGGGATATCGCGCCAGTCGACCGCATCTCGGAGGTCGCTCGAGATCACGGGGCGATGGTGTACGTTGACGACGCCCATGGGGAGGGCGTCCTCGGCGAGGGCGGCCGGGGCATTGTATCGCATTTCAAGCTCGGCCGTGGCAATGTTCACGTGGAGATGGGCACGTTCTCGAAGGCCTTCGGGGTTGTCGGGGGGCATGTGTCAGGCAGCAGGGACCTGGTCAACTTCGCCTTGAACAAGTCCCGGACTTGGCTGCTCAGCGGCTCGCATCCTCCCGCGGTCGCCGCGGCGTGCATCGCTGCAATCGACGTCCTCGAGACCGAGCCTGAACACGTGACGAACCTTTGGTCGAACGCGGACTACTTCCGAAAGGGCATCCGACAGCTGGGCTTCGACACCGGCAAGAGCAAGAGCCCGATCATCCCGGTCATGATGGGTGAGAGCGCCGCGGCGAAGCTTTTCAGCGAGAGACTCTTCGAGCTCGGTATCTTCGCCCTGCCCATAGTCTTCCCCATGGTGGCGAAGGATAAGGCCAGGATCAGAACGATCATGAACGCGACTCTCACGAAACAGGACCTGGACGAGGCGCTGTCGGCATTCGAGAAGATCGGCAAGGAACTGAAGATTGTCTAGTCCTGCTCCTTGTCCTCGTTCTCATGGCGCTCGGTGACCGAGAGCCTGAACTCCTCCATCGGAGAAACGACCTCGAAGACGACCGTGTCGACTATCCCCTTCTCCTTGAGCGATTGCTCAGGAGGCAGCAGATGGTGCTTCTCGAAGAACTTGAGGAGCTGGTCCTTCCCATCATCGCTGAGGGCCTTCTTGATGATCGACGGCTTCTTCCAGAACTGCGGGCCGAGCTCAGCCACGGTCCTCTTGCCGTCGATCCACAGCACGACCTGTCTGTGATCCTTGGAGAAGTACTTCTCGCGCCCGGCCTGCGAGACCTCTATCCCTCTCGAGCGGCTCGGTCCCTGCCAGATCGTGCACTCGAATGTGTCGCCCTGAGAGGAGGTCGGCGCTGTTCCAGGAGCGCGCGGCGGATATGTGAGGACATGGCAGCTCGGACAGAACATCTGGTCCGTATCCCGCTTGCATCTAGGACAGACCCGCACTCCAACCCACCTGACCGGTAAGACCCGTACCCTCTCAAGAACCTTCCGCGGCGTCCAGGGCAATCGGCGACACGTTTTAGGCGGTCTTCCCGCTTCGGATTCTCGTGGGCCACAGTCAGGTATCTAGAGAAGGTGCCCGTCCCGAGGCAGTGACGTTCAGTTTCAATGGGATGCGGGTTGGCGCGTTCGAAGGGGACACGGTCGCGGGCGCGCTCGTGCGCGCGGGAGTGCACACGTTCTCTAGGAGCATGAAGTTCCACCGGCCACGGGGGCTTTACTGCGGTGCAGGCAGGTGCATCTCATGCGCCATGCGCGTGAACGGCATCCCTTGGGTGAGGACATGCACGCTCCCGGTCGCGGAGGGGATGGTCGTGGAGTCCCAGGGCGGGGTGCCTGGCACGGGGTTCGACGTTCTCTCGGTCTTCGACCTTGTCTTCAGAAAGGAGTTCGACTATCACTCGAGATTCATAAGGCCGCGGTTCCTGACACCCGTCTACCAGGGCCTGGTGAGGCGGCTCGCCTCCCCTGCTAGCCTACCCGGATGTTCGTCGATATCCACGGGAGTCACCGTCAGGGACTGCAATGTCCTAGTGATTGGCCAGGGGGTCTCTGGCTCTGTCGCCGCCGCTCGTCTGAAGGGTGCGGATGTGAGCGGCGTCGTCACCATCGACCGAATGCAGGGGTCGGAAGAGAGGGTCCCCTCGGTCGCCTTCGGAATATACGAGGGAGGGGAAGTGGGCGTGCAGGTGGGTGAGTCAGTGCATCTCATCAGGCCGAGATTCACCCTGCTCGCGACGGGATGTCTCGAGACTGGGCTGCCTCTGGTCAACGGCGAACTTCCTGGCGTGATGTTGCCTGGCGCTCTCTCGATGCTGGTCTCCCGCGGCATTCTCCCGGGGCAGAGAGCCGTTGTGGTCGGCTCCAACGAGCTTCGCCCAACGGTCTTGAGGGATCTCGGGGCCCTAGGAGTGAAGATCGTCGGCGAAATCGAGGATCCGACACGTGTCCACAGAATCGTCGGCAGGAACAGGGTCAGAGCAGCGGATGTCCGCGAGAACGGTCACGTTCGGAGGATTGCGTGCGACACGGTCGTAGTCTTGGGACCAGTCGTGCCCGCAATCGGGCTTGCATCCCAGGCAGGTTGCCACCTCGAATCGCGTGACGGTTCGCTGGCGGTGAGCACCGACCCTTCTGGTAGGACGAGTGTGCGCTCTGTGTTCGCCTGCGGGGGCGTCGCCGGGATCCGAGAGCAAGCCGAGAGGATTGCCAGTGCGGAGAGGGCGGCCGACTCCATCGTGTCAGACCTGGAGGCGGGGTGAGATGGTCGTAGGCAAGGCCTTTGTGTGCCTCTGCGAGGACGTTACGGTCGAGGAGCTGCGGAAGGTGATAAGGAGAGGATACAGGGACATTGAGGAGATCAAGCGGATCACCGGTATCGGGACCGGTCCGTGCCAGGGGAAGCAGTGTCTGTCCATTCTGAGGCAACTGCTCTCGAGCGAGGCGGGCATCCCGATAGACGAGATACCTTTCACGACGCTCAGGCCGCCGGTCATTCCAATCAAATTCGGCCAGTGGGCGTCGGGCGACGATGCCGAGGAGCGACCTCAATGAGGGAGGACGCGAATGTCGTCATCATCGGCTCAGGCGTCACGGGCCTCTCGACCGCCTACTCGCTCGTCAGGAAGGGGATGAAAGACATCGTCATCCTCGAGAAGGGATACCTCGCCTCAGGTGCGTCGACGCGGAACGGGGGAGGCATCCGCGCGCAGTTCGCCACTCCCGAGAACATCGCACTCGCCAAGGCGAGCATCAAGCGATTCAGGAAACTGGGCGTGGAGCTCGGAGTCAATTTCTGGTTCCGCCAGGGCGGCTATCTGTTCGCCGCCGAGTCGGAGGAGCAGATGGACGTACTCAGGCGGGCCGTGGAACTACAGAACCGCTTTGGGCTTGGCACAAGGGTGATCGATTGCGACGAGGTTCAGAGGCTCGTCCCGGAGATGGTCTGCAGATCGGTCGTAGGAGGATCGTACAGGCGAGGGGATGGAGTCCTGTTCCCGTTTCCGCTCCTGTTCGGGTACGCGGAGCACCTCAGGGGGAGCGGTGTGACGATCGAGACGCATTGCGAGGTCGAGCGCGTCAGGCGCGGGCATCACGATACGACCCTGGAAACGACGCGTGGCACTATAGCTGCAAACTTGGTGCTGAACGCGGCTGGCGGGTGGTCGAACAGGGTCGGCGCACTCTTCGGGGCGAACATCCCAACGACTCCGGTCCGCCATCAGATCATGGCATCTGAGCCCCTGAAACCGTTCCTCGATCCTATGGTCGTGAC
>Ga0153915_10000353_pt1 | contig 41732 bp, 35 predicted proteins | sample Opewatmetagenome_2_FD_107003 | JGI IMG/M metagenome (GOLD analysis project Ga0153915, IMG submission 107003) | Freshwater wetland microbial communities from Ohio, USA - Open water 3 Core 3 Depth 3 metaG | ecosystem: Environmental > Aquatic > Freshwater > Wetlands | place: USA: Ohio, Lake Erie...
ACGGTTATTGCCGGCCCGTGCAGCGTTGAGACAGAGGAACAGACGCTTAAGACCGCGCACCAGGTCAAGGAGGCAGGGGCGCACCTCTTAAGAGGAGGGGCATTCAAGCCCAGGACCTCGCCCTATGCCTTCCAGGGGCTCGGGATAAAAGGCCTTCAAATCCTTGAAAAGGCAAAGAAGGAGACAGGACTTTCCATAGTGACCGAGGTCATAGATCCGAGGGATGTATCGTGGGTTGCGGAATATGTGGATGTCCTCCAGATAGGGACAAGGAATATGCAGAACTTTTCCCTTTTAAAGGAGGTCGGCAGGACAAACAAACCGGTGCTCCTTAAAAGGGGGATGTATTCCACGCTCTCGGAATGGCTGAACTGCGCAGAATATATACTTGCGGAGGGGAATCCAAATGTTATACTGTGCGAAAGGGGCATAAGGTCATTCGACACCTATACAAGGAACACCCTTGACCTGAGCGTTGTGCCGGCAGTCAAAGAGGTCTCCCATCTCCCAATATTTGTTGACCCGTCCCACGGAACCGGCAAGCTGAGCCTTATCGAGCCCATGAGCCTTGCAGCCAGGGCTGCTGGGGCGGACGGGATCATGGTGGAGGTCCACTGCAACCCTGCGGAGGCCCTGTGCGACGGTGACCAGAGCCTTAACCCCCAGATGTTCGCATCCCTTATGACCAAATTGAATCTTATGGATGGATGCATGAGGAAGATTGGAAAGACGTCAAACGCTGATATAAAAGAAAGACTCGGAGGTCAATAATGGATTTGAAAGATATCAGAAAACGCATCGATTTTCTTGATTCCAGGATATTGAGGATACTGAATGACCGTATGGAACTGGCGCTTATGGCCAGGAAGCTCAAGACCAACATAGAGGACAGCGAAAGGGAAAAGACACTCCTGGACAGGATAAGGAATAATTCTCCGGGGCTGATCAATTCGGAATTCATCGAAAAGATTTATACGGAGATAATCAAGGAGAGCAAGACGCTCCAGAAGAAGGACTTCAGTCTCATCGGATTCAAGGGCGAACACGGGGCATATGATGAGGTTGCCCTGAGGGAATGGGATAAGGACTTGATCCCCATACCATGCGAGGGCTATCACCAGGTCTTTGAAGGAGTCAGGTCAGGCCTCTATGATTACGGCATTGTCCCGGTTGAAAACACCCTCGGCGGGATCGTCGGAGAGGTGAACGAGCTCATGGTCAATGCAGATCTCTTTATAACAGGCGCGGTGGAGCTCCCTATATCCCTGTGCCTCCTGGTGCTTCACGGGGCGGACCACAGGGAGATAAGGACCATCTATTCCAGTTCACAGGCCCTGGATCAATGCAGCAATTTCCTTTCCAGAAACAATCTCGAACCGGTTCAATACTATGATTCCGCAGGTGCGGCAAAGATGCTGGCAGAGGATATGCCCCAGGGTGTCGCTGTAATAGGGAGCAGGCTGGCTGCGGAGATATATGACCTGCAGATGATTAAAGAGGACATAGACAACCTCGGGAATAATGTCACCAGGTTCCTGATCCTTTCACGGGAGGAAAACAGGGAAGAGGGTGACAGGTGTTCAATAGTCTTTTCCACCGAACATAAGGCCGGCACTCTTTTCAGGGCGCTCGAGGTCTTCGCCAAAAAAAACATCAATCTGACGCGTATCGGCTCCATCAGGAGCAGCATGGGCGATTATACATTTTTCCTGGACTTTATCGGCTCCGGCAGGGATGAGAATATTGTTTCCGCCCTCAAGGATGTGGAGGCAGTCACGGTGGATTACAGGTTTTTGGGATGTTATAAGGAAAAGAAGATAGGATAGTATTATGTTCTGCGTCCCGATTATTGCCTCAGACACAGAAGAGGCGGTCAGCAAGGTAGCCGCGGCAGGCAGGGTTGCCGATGTACTTGAGGTCCGTCTCGACCTGATGGATTCCTTTGATATCCGGCGCATTGTCAGGGCGGCAGAGAAACCGGTGCTTGTAACATATCGTTCGCTGAGGGAAGGCGGCAAGGGAAAGGATAAGCCGGAGCAGGTCGCAGGCTATCTGCTCTCTGCCGTTGAAGCGGGGGCCGACCTTGTGGATGTGGAACTCTCCATGTCTCCTGAGATAAGAAACATGATAATAGGCGCCCCGGGAAAGGCGGAGATCGTTATTTCAACCCATGTTACAAAAGAGACCCCTTCCGATGATGCACTTGAAAAGATATACAATGACAGCATCGCCGCAGGGGGCGATATCATCAAGATTGTCACAATGGCCCGCCAGTGGGAAGATAACCTGAGGATGCTGGGGCTGGTAAGCAGGGCAAAGAGGGATAAGGTAAGGATCATCTCATTCTGCATGGGGGCGATCGGCAGGATGAGCAGGGTCTTTTCCGTGCATATGGGGGCCTGTATGACATTCGCCTCCCTCGGGCCTGGTCAGGAATCGGCGAATGGACAGATAGATATCCATAAGATGAAAGAGATAGCAGGATACTTTGCAACGTGATCATAGACCAATACACACAGGGCTACGGGGTTATCGGGAATCCCATAGGGCATTCCCTCAGCCCCCTCATTCAAAACACCGCCTTTAGGGAGAAGGGGATAAATGCGGTCTATCTGGCCTGGGAGATAACCGATCTTAAGGCCTGTATGATGGGGGTTCGTTCCCTCGGGATAAGAGGGTTGAGCGTCACCATACCCTTCAAGTCCGATATCATCCCCCTCCTGGATGAGGTGGACGGACTTGCCGAAAGGATAGGGGCCGTCAATACCGTGGTCAATCATAAAGGGCTGTTGAAGGGGTATAATACCGATGCCGTAGGGGCACTCAGGGCGCTTGAAGAGAAGGCTGACATATCCGGGAATAAGGTCATTATCGTAGGCGCGGGCGGGGCCGCCCGGGCCATCGGATTTATCCTGAAACAGAAGGGTCTGGAGATATTTATCGCCAACAGGTCTGTTGACCGGGGGATTGAACTCTCACGCTCCCTTGATTGCGAATTTGTTCGATTGGACAATCTATCCGATGTGCAAGGGGATATAATCATAAATACAACCCCGGCAGGGATGTCGCCCAAGATAGATCTGTCCCCTGTCTCTGAAAAGGCATTCAGGGAAGGCATGATTGCGATGGATATCATCTATAACCCCGGAAGGACAAGGTTTCTTGATATGGCAGAGAAAAGGGGGTGTATTATCATCAACGGCATACCGATGTTTATCTATCAGGGCGCGGAACAGTTCAGGATGTGGACAGGGCTTGATGCCCCGATTGAAACCATGACCAGGGCAGTTGAAAAGGCATTGGCCTGATTTGAGGAAGATGATGAAAGAGATCAAACCCATATCAAACATCAACACAATAGTCCGGATGCCGGGCTCCAAGAGCATTACCCACAGGGCACTTATAGCGGCAGCCCTTGCAGACGGGGAGAGCCTGCTCAGGTCATTCCTCCGCTGTGAAGATACCTTGTATACCCTTGATGCCCTGCGTGAGATGGGCGTCCGGATTGAACCTGAAGGAGATGATGTCCGTGTCGCAGGGACGGGCGGAAGATCCACAGGACAATCGGAGAAAAAGGAGATATTTCTGGGCAACTCCGGGACATCCTACAGGCTGCTTTTATCCATAGGGGCGCTGGCCGGGAAGGAATTTACCTTCGCCGGGACTCCACGCATGTATGAACGGCCTGTGAGGGACCTTGTCTCCGCGCTTAACGGGCTCGGCGCCGATATCTCATATCTCGACCGGGAAGGGTATCCGCCTGTAGGCATAAAGACAAAAGTTCTTAAGGGGGGCAAGGTGGATCTGGCCGGCAATATAAGCAGCCAGTATATCTCATCCCTGCTTCTGGCAGGGCCTTACACAACGGAGGGTATTGAGATAAGGATCACCGGGGGCCTGGTTTCAAGACCCTATGTCGACCTGACACTTGATGTCATGAAGTCCTTCGGCATTGAAGCAACCCATGAGGATTATCAGCGTTTTGTCGTAGCACCAGGGAAAAAATATATACCGCGCGCGTTTACGATCGAGGGCGATGTCTCCTCTGCATCCTATTTCTGGGGCGCTGCCGCCGTGACAGGCGGGACAGTGATAACGGAAAATATATATCCCATGACAACCGTTCAGGGCGATATAGGGTTTCTTGATGTCCTGGAAGAGATGGGGTGTTCCGTAGGAAGGTCGGGTGATAATGTGATAGTCAAGGGAGGGGGCCTCAGGGGTGTGGAAACGGATATGGGGTCAATGCCGGATGTAGTCCCTACCCTCGCCGCAATTGCCCTTTTCGCAGAGGGCAGGACCGTCATCCGCAATGTCCATCACCTGCGGTATAAAGAGAGCGATCGAATAAAGGACACGGCCCAAGAATTGAGGCGCATCGGCGGGAGGATAGAGGAGCTTGAAGACGGTCTTGTTATCCACGGGGGGGATATCCTTTCCGGGGCGGATATAGACCCCCATAAAGATCATCGTCTTGCAATGAGTCTTGCGGTTGCGGGATTAAGGGTCCCCGGCATCAGGATAACGGATGAACGCTGCGTGGACAAGTCATTTCCGTCCTTCTGGGAGATGTGGGAAAGATTAACGGATTGAACAGTCCTGCCATTTCTTCATCATTGACACACAATACAAAAAAACATATCATGCGTAACTTAAAACGGAATCCCTATTGTCCCTGAACAGATTTTTCAAATGCAACCAAAGGAGGAAAACGGCAGCGCAGGCATGCTAATCTTAAAATCGTCATCCGGTGCGTTGCCCTGATCGAAAAATGAAAACACATGATATGGAACACCTGAACATCCCCCTCGCCATAAGACGATATCTACCCTGGCTTCTCACCCTTTTTGTAGGGAGCGGCTGCGCAGCCCTTATCTATGAGGTTGTATGGCTTCAACTCCTTCAGCTTGTAGTCGGTTCAACCGGTATCTCCATAGGCGTTCTGCTGGGGATCTTCATGGGCGGCATGTGTATCGGGAGCCTCCTGTTGCCCCGGTTTATATCCGCAACCCACCATCCCCTGAGGGTATATGCATTTCTCGAACTGGGGATAGGGATATTCGGCATTGCCATATTGTTTCTTGTGCCTGTGCTGGCGGACTTTTATGAAGGCCTCATGGGGCATGGTGTGGTGGATCGGGCCCTTGTGGCCGCTATATGCCTGTTGCCTCCTACGGTGCTTATGGGCGCAACGCTGCCTGCGATTGCGCGCTGGGTGAAGGCGACGAGGGAAGGCGTGTCATGGATGGGTTATTTCTATGCAGGGAATACCGGCGGCGCCGTGCTGGGATCGCTGCTGGCTGGATTTTATCTATTGCGTATATATGATATGCCGACCGGGACCTATGTGGCGGCAGCGCTTAATGCAGCGGTTGCAGTGCTTGCGTTGATTATTGCCTCTAAGACCCCCTGGGAGGCAGAGAAGCCTGAGACAAAGGAAATGACCTCCGAACCTGTGGCAGGGAAGGCAGGCGTATATGTCACAATAGGTCTCTCAGGCCTGAGCGCCCTTGGCGCCGAGGTGGTATGGACAAGGCTTTTATCCCTCATGCTTGGCGCAACCGTATATACCTTTTCCATAATCCTGGCGATGTTTCTTGTTGGGATAGGGATCGGCAGCAGCGCAGGGGCCTACTGGTCAAGAAAGGCGGTCAGGGCGCGCGTAGGGCTCGGGATCTGTCAGCTTTTGATTGCTTTCAGCGCCGCATGGGCTGCGTTCATGATAACCAAGGTCATCCCCTACTGGCAGATTAGCCCAGTCCAGGTAACCAAGGCATACGGCCCATTGTACATGTTCTTGTATGACCTCATCTGCGCCGGGTGCGCTGTGCTGCCTGCGGCAATTCTGTGGGGCGCAAGCTTTCCCCTGGCATTGGCGGCGGTTGCCTCGCGTGATCAGGATTCAGGCCGGATGGTGGGAGGGGTTTATGCAGCCAACACTACAGGAGCCATACTGGGTTCCCTCTTATTCAGCATGCTTATCATCCCGTCGATAGGCACTCAATGGGGACAGCGAATTTTGATTATGCTTCCAGCCATTTCCGCTATTGTGGCGCTTGGACCGGTTTTTACATCACCCCAGGAGATAAAGAAAAAGTCCAAAAAAGTCGCACAGGCGCCTAGGTTTTCAAGAGGGAAACTGTGGGTCGCGGTTTCCTCTCTGGCGGCCATTGCATTGCTGGTTGTCTTCGTCTCGCCTGTGCCATGGGTACCGGTAGCCTTCGGACGCTATTCCTCCCAATGGATGAAGAGATGCGCGCCAGGAATCGTCAAGGAGCAGGACGTGCCGTCAAGGAATGACATCAGTGGCGTATTCCGATATTGTACATATGTCGGTGAGGGGATGAATGTTTCGGTGGCTGTTACGAAGACTGTACAGGGGAATCTCTTTTTTCATGGGGCCGGCAAGGTGCAGGCATCGAGCATACCCAAGGATATGCGATTGCAGCGGATGCTCGGGCACCTGTCGGTACTGGTGCAAAAAGATCCGGATGCAGTAAAGGATGTCCTGGTGGTTGCCTGCGGTGCGGGGGTGACGGCAGGGTCCTTTGTCCCTTACCCGAATGTTGAACGGATAACAATCTGTGATATTGAGCCACTTGTCCCCACGACAGTGACGCCTATGTTCGGCAATGTGAACTACCATGTTGTTGACGGCATTGCCAAAGAGAATCCACACAAGGTGGAAGGGAAAGAGGTCAGGGTCGTGTATGACGATGGCCGGCATTATGTACGAACCCTGCCGGAAGACAAGAAATTCGATATAATCACCTCGGATCCGATTGATCCGTGGGTTAAGGGGTGCGCTGCCATGAACACGGTGGAGTATTACGAGATGTGCAAAAAACACCTGAAGCCGGGGGGCGTAATGAGCCTGTGGATACCCTTTTACGAGAGCGATAATGAAACGGTCAAGACCGTAATCTCGACATTTTACAAGGTGTTCCCAAACGGCATGGTCTTCAGTAACGATATAAACGGCAAGGGTTATGACGCGGTACTGCTGGGGCAGGTTGAGCCGACCAGGATCGACCTGGACAAAGTCCACGATACCCTTAACAAACCGGAATATGCAAAAGTCAAGGCTTCGCTCATGGAAGTGGGTTTTGGCGTCGATGCAGCCGACATAATATGGAAGCCCAACATCTGGGGCGAACCGGAGATCTCACTGCTGGCCACCTATGCAGGCCGGGCGGCGGATATGGGGGGGTGGACAAAAGACGCGCAGATCAATACCGACCGCAATCTGAGGCTTCAATACCTGGCGGGCATGTCTGTAAATTATTTTATGGAGACAACGATACTTAACGGTATCTTGAAATACTTCAAATACCCGGAGGATATGTTCACCGGTTCATCACAGCGTCTTGAGCAGATGAAACTGGCCTTTCAGACGGCAGAGAGGACCCGGCAGTGAAAGGCCTATGCCGGTTAATGATCCATAGCCGCACTGACCACTCTTAAGAGATCAGCAACCAAACGGGCCTGGCAGGATAAGAATCCGTATCCTGCCGGGCCCTTTTTTTGATAAACTATCTCAATTGCGGGACAGGTGATATGCGGGATCGTCCGTAAAACGATATCAGGCGGTTAACCCCTTTTATGATATGAATTGTACGGGCGGATCATCTTCCTTCACCCGTCTCTCCACAGAGCCGATATGGAAGGCCTTTTCGCCAATAGACTCAAGATGGGAAAGTGCGTCCTGGCACTGTTCCTCTGTTACTACAATGATCAGACCGATGCCGTTGTTGAAGGTCCTCATCATCTCCGTTTCCGAAAGATTTCCTGCCTTCTTGAGGTATTGGAAGACAGGCTGGGGCGTCCAGCTTGAGGTGTTGATGACGGCCTTGCACTGCCTGGGGATGATGCGCGGCAGGTTGTCAATAATGCCCCCTCCGGTTATATGGGACATGCCGTATATATTGCAGATCTTTCTGAGACTTGTCACGGTTTTGTAATAGATGCGCGTGGGCTGCAGGAGTTCTTCCCCCAATGTGCGGCCGAATTCCTTGACATGATCCTTGACCGACATCTTGAGTTTTTCAAAAAAGATGTTGCGGACAAGGGAGTAACCGTTGCTGTGGAGCCCGTTTGAGGATATCCCTATAAGCTGATTTCCTAAGGAAATACCGGTGCCGTCTATCAATTGCTCGTTATCCACAAGACCGACAACAAATCCGGCAAGGTCATATTCCCCTGGGGCATAAAGGCCGGGCATCTCCGCCGTTTCTCCTCCTATCAGGGAGCAGTTGGCCTCTTTGCATCCCTCAACGATGCCTTTCACAATGTCAACGGCCTTTTCGACCTCCAGTTTGCCTGTCGCAATATAATCCAGCATGAACAATGGATTGGCGCCCTGCACAATAATGTCGTTGACGCACATTGCCACCAGGTCAATGCCTATGGTGTCATGCTTGTCCATCATAAATGCTATCTTGAGTTTTGTGCCTACACCGTCTGTAGAGGCAACCAGTATCGGGTTTTTTACATCCTGCGATTTCAGGGAAAAGAGTCCTGCAAATCCGCCTATGTCAGTAATAACGCCGGGTTTGAATGATTTGTTGACGATCGGTTTAATAAGATCCACAAAACGGTTGCCGGCGTCTATATCAACGCCCGCCTTTGTATAATCGCTTATTTTTTTATCCTGTTTCATTTTATATTATCCAGTGATCAAGTAAATTATTTTAAAACGATGTTGTATGTTGTCGGTAGCGGTAAACACTATGATGAATTGTTACATTAAAATATATCCCTCACAGGACGGGGCTGTCAATGCTTTTCTGGGTCGATAAGGTCACAGGGTTATCTCAAGACCGTCGCTGGCTATTTTTACCCTGAAATTCAGTACCCTGTCGGAGATAATCCTGTCGACCGTTTCCTGCCATTCTTCCTGGTTAACCGGTATATCATAGGGCTCACCCGTAATGGGTGATCTTAAGGGGTCGGCAGGCTCGAATTTTTTTGACATCCTGTTTGCCGGATCGCCTGGCACCATGTCGGTGTCGCCTATGTGTGTCAGGAAGGTCTCCTTTTGGGGCCTTAAATGATCAATAAAACCCAGCGCCCGCTGAAAACTCAACTGGTTGGCCCTGTTTTTCAGGGGCTCGTTAAGCCAGTAGCAATTCATGATAAGGTAATCAGGATGAAAGACAGCAGGGGGAGGTTCTGGCAGTTCAAAGAAATCAGAAGTATAGACAAGATGGGTCAACTCCTTGTTTTTCTTGGGGACCTTGATGCTGAATCCAACGGATCCAGAGGCGATGGTGCCATGGCCGGTCTTGAAGGGCGTGAATTCCATGTCCCCTATATTATAGATAGCCCCCGGCTCGATCTCATGGTGCCTTATTATTCCCATATCGACAAGATAGCCGAACTGTCCGGATATTGTCTTCCATGTTTTGCTTGCGGCAAATAAAGGGATCGGTTCGAATTCTCCCCTGGGCCGGCAGCGTTTAAAACAGGACATTTCATCCAGGCCGAGATAATGATCCCCGTGTTCGTGGGTCATCAGTATTGCGTCGATGGAAGTGATATTATTATTGATGAGCTGCTCCCTTATGTCAGGGCCGCAGTCTATAAGGATGTTTTTATCGGCAGAGAGAAATAAGGCAGTACGCATGCGTTCTTCATTCTTAAGGCGCATCCCTTTGCAGATCAGACAATCGCATCCCATTTCAGGGAGGCGCCATGCCCCGCTTGTCCCCAGGAAGGTGAGTGTAGTCATTGTATCGTTACCGTTAAATAGATATCGCCTCTCAAACCGTTGAACATCTCAAAGCCCATCCCCTTGAGCCGGAGGACGGTCCCGTTGCCCACGCCAGGGGGTATGGTCACCCGGAATAGTCTCCTCTGTATGCCCCACGGGACATTTATCAATTTGTTGGCACCCGTAATGGCCTCCTGAGGGGTTATCAGGATTTCCCCTTGGATATGGGGGCCGCCTCTTGAGCCGGTGGAACGGATCATCTGGAGGTGAGGGGTCTTGTTCCTTGCGGTCATAGCGCGGATATTTTTAGTAATGCCCAGTTCGGGCAGCCTGAGGAAGAGTTTCAGCAGGACTATCCCTGCGATAAAGCCCGCCACATGTGCCCACCATGCAATGCCGCCCACGTCTGCAGATGACGCTGCGGCGCTCAGAAACTGGATGACAAACCATATGCCCAGAAAGAACAGTGCGGGGATCTCAATAAAATACGGTATGATTATGATAGGTATAAGCGTCAGGATCTTTGCCCTGGGATACAGGACGAGATAGGCCCCCATTACCCCGGCGATGGCGCCGCTTGCACCGATGGTAGGCATCTGGGAGGTCCAGTTTACAACAAGGTGAAAGAGCCCCGACAACAGGCCGCACAGGAGATAGAAGATCAGGTACCTGAAATGCCCCAGGCGGTCTTCAATGTTGTCTCCAAATATATAGAGAGACCACATGTTGCCTAGGAGATGCCAGAAACCTCCATGTATGAACATAAAGGTAAAAAGGGCAAGGACCTGCTGTCCGGATGTGAAATAGGCGCCGATCTCAGGTATGGAGTATCTGGCCGGGACAAGACCATAGGTAAAGAAGAATTGATCAAGGTTGTTTCCTATGGATAATTCCACAACGTACAGGAGGACATTTATAAAAATAAGGACATTATTTACTACAGGGTAATTCTTGGATTGAATGGTGTCTCGTATCGGGATCATCTTTTAAGGAAATGAAGAAGAACTTCAGTCTTCATTCATCATGGATTTAGAGCCTTTCTTTTTTTTGAAGAATTTTTGTAGGAGATTTAAACATATTTTTATAATAATGGCAATTCCCAATCTGACGGCCCGGCCTTTCCATCAGCCCTTCGTGTCCAAAAACCTGGTTGCCCTTTTAGGCCCTGCCCCATAGCGTTTTATGGCGCTTTGACCCTTTTTTATGGAATTGATGTCATCTGACAGGAGATCTTTTTTTGAGATGATAAGCCCTTCTATCTTCCTGTCAATCTCCTGAATAGACCTGATTACCTCCGATATCTCCATGGAGATATCTTTTACACCCTGATCTTTTCCTGTAAAAGGGGCATTTTTTATCTCAATGTCGTATTTCCTGGAATTGGCTGTAATCTCCCTCCTTATCTGTTCTCTTTGATTGAAAAGGGAGTTGAACTCCTCCATATTGTCCTCGGAGAGGACCTGTTCCTGTTTCTCGGTCAATTCCTTCATCTTTTTAAACAAGTTGTAGTTCATCATCATCAGGTCTCTAGGTTCCATTCTATTATCTCCTTCAGGGTAATCATTAAGCAATTATGGTGCCACAGGAAGGCGCAGGTTCACTCTTAAGGTGCCGGGGTAAATAGTGTCCGTTCATAAATAAGGTTTTATGGACGGAGCCTTCAGCCATCAGGGATTATCAGTCACCTAACCAAACTATTTTGCAATGTTTTTGCTGAAAGCTGAGTGCTGACAGCTTCCATCCGAAAACAAGAGTTTTTGGACGGACACGGATTAAAAGGCATCCTGTTATCTCCCTGGATGAGGATGGATGTCGCCAAAATATTGACGATATTTAAATGTCCGGATGCTGTATTCAATGAAAAGAGTCAATTAATCTGTATTATGCCAGTGGCGAAGGGTGTGTAGATCAGGCTAATATGTTGATATATTTTAAGATGTATCAATATGGCACGGGATGTGCTATTCCATGGGAGGGGAAATATATCTAATCTATGTCAGGTAAAAATGTTCATCAATAGCACTGGGTTAAAGACATATCTTTTTCTAACGGGTTGCCTTTTTATAACCGGCCTGATCTTTTGTCAGGCGGGAATGGCCTTGAATGAGGTATCAAGGATCAATGCCGCCGAAGTGCAGGGGCAAACCGATGTGTCTTTTCATTTAAAGGAAAGGCCATTGTACCGACTTGATGCAATTGATGAAAGCCACATCCGTTTAACCTTTCATGATACACATAAGGCCGCGGCATTTGAGAAGAATATCCCTGACGGCGGCAGGATAGCCGTAAGTGAGGTACAAGATCCTGTTGCCTTGAAGCTGGATATAACCCTGCAAAAATCCATTTCAAAGATTGAAACCTCCTGGGTTGAGGACAGGAAACTCCTGTACATCAATATATCCGCGTCTGAAACCAGGGCGGCCTCCCCTTCAACCCCTCAAAATAAAACAAGCCTTCAGGACATCAGGTTCGGGTTCATAGAAAAGGGTACAAGGATGGTTATGAAGATGGGGGGCAGTACGGCATGGGGGATAGAATTTTCAGGCCCTTCCTCATTTCTGCTGCACCTTGAAGGGGTCTCGGACGGCCTGAAAAAGGAAAAGTTCGGTCCTGTTAAACGGATAAAGGAGATAAATATATCCGGGTCAAAGGACAAGGGAACTGACATATCCGTAGGCCTCGAATCATCTTTAATACGGCTGGGCCTCTTCCGGATGGCCGATGAAGAGAGGATGGTACTGGACATCATGGACGAGGCAGGCGTGACCCCTGACGTGGCCACTGCATCTAATGTAACGGCCCCTTCCTCAGCACTTTCAAATGAAGAGAAGGCACAGACCAGGGAAGTGGTGGAGAATAGGGGTAACTATTTAAGGATGAAGATCAACAAGGCCGATTCAAGCCCCGTCAATGAGGCGTCAATGACCAGCGTCCCGTCTGCAGAACCGAAGGCTGAGGCGGCGGATTCAAAGAACGCAGTACAAAAGAATGATGCGGGAGAAACCACCCCGACCAAGCAGGAAGGCGAAGCGGGGGGTGACAGGGCCGATGAGGAAAAAACTGAAAAGGATGAGGCCAGGGTTGATACGGCTGATGAAGATAAGCCCGTCAAGATAGAACCCAGGCTCAACGACTCCCTTCCCATCTCAGCGGAGATGAAGAAGGCCATTGACGGCCTGGATCCTGAAGAGGCATTCCTGTACGGACGCATCAAGCAGGCTATGGATATCAAGGATTATCAAAAGGGCATTGATCTGATAAATCAATTTGTCAAAGAACTGCCCAATTCCACACTTATTGAAGATATCATGTTTATGAAGGGCGATTTATATTATCTTCTGTGGAAGAACGGCGATAATGAGTTGATAGGAAACGTCGTCTCGTCCTATCAGAAGGCGATAGACCGTTTTCCCGAGTCCAAATCAGTGCCTGCCGGTTATATCAAGATGGCTCAGGCCCAGTCTTTAAAGGAAGGCGGGGAATATCTGGCACTGGGATATCTGGGTCTGGTAATCACCCAGAAAAAGGAGAGCGGTCTTATGCCCCTTGCCTACCTGACAAGGGGGAAGATCTTTCTGAGGATCAATCAGCCTGAAAAGGCGGTTGAGGACTTCAAGCTAATCCTTGAAAAATACAGCCGTTCCGGGTATGAGGCGGAGGCTGAATTCTGGATATCAAACTATTATCACACCGTCGGCAGATATGAAGATGCCGAAAAGACACTTGGAGAGGTCCTGGATTCCAACCCCGAGATATACGTGGAATATCCCGAGTACCTGTTCCTTCGCGCCAAGAACTATCTGTATCTGAAGGACTATGATCATGCCCGTGAATATCTATTCAAGGCAGTCAACATAGGGAGACAGCAGGAAGGCGCAGATATGCTTTTAACCCGTATCGGGGACACATATCATAATCAGGACAAGGAAAAGGAGGCGGAGAAATATTACAGGATGGTCGTCGATTACTACCCCGGCACCGATGGGGCCTCAATCGCCAAACTGCGGATAGCAGGTTATTCTTCGGACACAAGCATACTGGATGACCTGAGCAAACAGACGACCAACGAATCCATCGGCGAGCTGGCGATACTGGAAAAGGGCTATCAGCTTTATGATAAAAGCAATTACGCAGGTGCGGTTGAAGCGGTCAAGCCGATTCTCAATAAGCCCGTCCAGACGGAGACCAGGAAGAACGCCAGGAGCCTGTTTGAAAACGCCTCTGAAAAGGAGCTATCGCGGCTTTATCAGGATGGAAAATACAAGGATATGACGGATTTTTATGCCTCCATAAAGGATCTTATGGCGGATCGCATACAGCCTGATACACTCCTGTCAACAGCCGTCGCCTATAACAGGCTTAAACTTGATGAAGAGGCGATCTCGACCTTCCGGACACTCAATCCGGATAACCTCAGTCTTTCATCAAAGGGTGTTTATTACATCGGGCTGGCTGAGAGCTATATGAATAACGGCGACAGCTCTGCCGCCAGGCGCCTCCTTGAAAAGGCCGGGGAATATGACCTTGCACCGGTGGACAAACAGAGGATAACAAAGTCTCTTGCACTTTTATACAGCAGCGACAACAGACTGGGAGACGCCCATATGCTTCTCCAGTCTCTTTTAGGCGGAGAAAAACTGCTCCCTGACGATGAAATCACGGGTGCATATATCTTGTCAGCCAGGATCTTGAATAAGCAAAAGAAATATGCCGAGGCGGAGAAGACCATAAATTCAATCCCTGGGATGCCGGACAGGATCAAAGGCGATTCCCTCATGTCGGCGTATATGGAACTGGGCAAGGCCTGTTATGGCGAGGGGCATTATCCGAAGGCGGTAATATACTATCAAAAGGGATTTGACCTCGGTTACGGTGCGGATAATAAAGATTACTGGGACCTGAAACTTAACCTGGCCCAGGCCTATGCAAATGCAGGCCAGTTGAATAAGGCAGAGACGCTGCTTACAGAGATATCCGAGGGAGGAGACAGTGTCATGCAGCAGAGGGCGCAGCTTCAGCTCGGGTCAATGAGTCTTGAGAAGCAACTGAAAAGGTTGCCTTTAAATAAGAATTGAGGAGATGAATTCAGGGAATGAGTGATACAGGCGGAAATAATATCCTTTGGACAGCAGGCGATTTTCGCATGCCCCAGGAGATCTGGAAAAGGCTTGAAGGGACAGGTTTCAAGGTCTTGATCGCTGAGGATAATTCAAACCTGAAGGAGAAGATACGTAATCTCTCTCCAAGACTGTGGGTCAGCAGGATAAACGGCGATTCTGAAACCGCCCTGTCTCAATTAAAGGAGATAAAGGGGCTGTTCCCGTTCTTGGCGGTAATACTCCTGAGCAAAAAGGCCGACACGGATGACGCTATAGCCTCTATCAGGCTCGGGGCCTATGATTATATCGGTGGAGACATTTCGAATGAAAGGTTGTGGTCAGCCCTTGAAGGCGCACTTAAATATCCGGTCGTTCAAGGCCTCCCCCAATCGCGCAGGGCAAGGGAGAATGAGGGCGAAAAGCAGATGGTGGCAGTTAACTCCTCCATGATAAGGATAATGGATATGGCAAGGAGGATCGCCAACGGAAGGTCAACGGTCCTGATAAACGGCGAGACCGGGGTAGGTAAAGAGGTCATGGCCCGGTTCATCCACAACAACAGCGACCGGAAGGATGCGCCTTTTATAGCCGTCAACTGCGCTGCATTGCCTGAGAGCCTCCTGGAGAGCGAGCTGTTCGGGCATGAGAAGGGGGCCTTTACAGGCGCCATATCGCGTAAAAAGGGGAAATTTGAGCTTGCAAACGGAGGGACGCTCCTGCTTGACGAGATAAGCGAGATGGATGTGTCAATACAGGCAAAGCTGTTAAGGGTGCTGCAGGAGAGAGAGATAGACAGGGTCGGCGGACAGGGTGCGATACCTGTGGACACAAGGGTCATAGCCACAACAAACAGGGACCTGGATGCGGAGACAAAAAAAGGCAGTTTCCGCCTGGACCTCTATTACCGGCTGAATGTGGTGCCCATAACGCTTCCTCCCTTAAGGGAAAGGCCGGACGACATCTTTCCCCTGGCGGAATTTTTTCTCAAAAAACACTGTAACTTCAACAATACGCCTGTAAAGACTATCTCACCGGACGCGGAGGCCTTCCTGAAGACCAGGGCATGGCCGGGAAACGTAAGGGAGTTTGAAAACCTTGTCGAAAGGGCTACCCTCCTGATTGAAAATGATGTGATTACTGCCGGGGATCTTGAGGCCATTAGCAATTCCCAGTTGCCGGGCCGGGCGGAGTCCTTTGAAGATTATAACCTGATCCCCCTGAGGGAGATGGAAAAGATGATGATCATGAAGGCCCTTGATAATCACAAGGGCAATAGGACCCATGCGGCCAATGTCCTGGGCATAAGCGTCAGGACCCTTAGAAACAAGCTCCATGAATATGAGACAGGGTATTCAGGGGAGGAGGATGGGCCGGAGGCCTAGGTCCCTGACCGTCATTCCTATGACGGGATTTTTGGTGGGTTGCTTGACAATATTTTGACGATATTTGGTGATTCATCATATGCCATGCCTGCCACGGGTGAATTTATATTTATTAATCCCCTTGAAAAACAGACTGTTAGTGAAACAGGGGGTCAAATATTGCCTATCACAGGGGCTTAAATGTGCATATTGTCTGCTGTCATGTTGTCCGGACCGGGCAAAAAGGCAATTTGAAAGATATCAGGCCCTTCGTCCATCTCCCAAAAGGGCTGCCTTAATATTTTGAAAAAAACTACAAAATCAAATAGTTGAATCAATCATAAGCCGGCCGGCCCCTTCCTCTATCTGTTCCCTATGTATATTCTTTTTAATGATATTTATTCAGGGGGTGATAGTCCTTTGGTATTTGTTTTGCAATTAATAAAGGCGAACAACTGCTAACGGAGCAAAGAAAATGGAGATAGATAAGTTTTTTTCAGACAAGATGTATGGAAACACCATGAATGTGCTGAAAAGGGCACTGGATTACGGGAGCGCCAACCAGCAGATAATCTCAGGGAACATGGCCAATGTCGATACCCCCGGATACAGGCAGATGAGCCTTACATTTGATGAGGAACTTCTCAAGGCCGAGACCACTTCCGCCAATACAAGCCTGAAGCAGACGGACAGCCGTCATATAGCCGGTTCGGCGGAGTCCAGCATAAGCGGGTTTTCAGTTGAGACAAAAGAGACGGCAGGGATTGATATGGATACCGAGATGGCAGATATGGCCAAGAATGATCTCCTCTACGAGGCGAATACAAGGTTGCTTACAAAAGAGCTTCTGGCATTGAAGGCGGCCATTAAAGGCAGTTATTAAAAGGACTAGGAGGCAATTACAATGGATTTTTTACAGAGTATGGATATATCCGCAAGCGGCATGACGGCCCAGAGATCAAGGCTTAATGTAATTTCCATGAATCTGGCGAATGCCAACACGACCCGAACCGATGAGGGGACCGCATACAGGAGAAAGACCGTTATCTTCAAGACGCAGGATCTCAATAATTCCTTTGAGGACCAGTTGAAGGATTCGATCGACAAGAAGGTCTACGGGGTAAAGGCAACACAGATAGTCCCGGTTGCCGGTGAATTAAAGCAGGTATACGATCCCACACACCCCGATGCGGACAAGGACGGCTATGTCTCCTACCCGAATGTCAATCTTGTGGAGGAGATGGTGTCGATGCTCAATGCAAACAGGTCCTATGAGGCCAATACCTCCGCTGTCAAGGCATCAAAGGAAATGGCCCTCAAGGCCCTCGAGATAGGCCGTTAAGGAGGAAGTAAATGACCGCGATAAACAGCATAGGCGTAAATTCGGTCCTCGGCTCATTAAACAGGAGCGCAAATAATAAGGCCGAAGGAACAGGTTTTCAGGACACCCTGAATTCCCTGATATCGCAGGTGAATACACAGTTGCAGGATGCCGACAAGATGAGCGAGGAGTTCGCGATGGGCAAATCGGACAGCCTCCATGAAGTAATGCTCGCCACTGAAAAGGCAAGCATCTCCCTGTCATTTCTGCTCCAGATAAGGAACAAGGTCCTGGATGCATACCAGGAGATAATGAGGATGAGTTTTTAATGCCGGTTAAGAACCGGTCTTGAATTTAGGAGTTATCATGCCGGAAAATCTAAAAAATATATCGGAGATGTTCAAGGCCATTCCCACGGGCAAGAAGATTTCCTTTGCGATAACCTTTTTGATCATTATGGCCGGGTTTGCCGCCATATATTACTGGGCCAATCAGAAGGAATATCAGGTCCTCTTTTCCAATCTGAGCGCCACGGATGCCTCCTCGATCACAGAGAAACTTACAGAGGACAAGGTCCCCTATCAGCTCAAGGACGGAGGGGCAGCGATCCTTGTCCCCAGCGATCAGGTATATCAGCTCAGGCTTGATATGGCGAGCAGCGGCCTTCCAAAGGGGGACAACGTAGGGTTTGAGGTCTTTGACAACATGTCGTTCGGCACTACGGAATTTGTCCAGAAACTGAAATATCAGCAGGCCCTTCAGGGCGAACTGGCCAAGACCATCATGGAGTTCGATTCCATTGCCCAGGCAAGGGTCCATATTGTCCAGGCCGGCGATTCCCTTTTCGCTGAACCTGAAAAACAGGCGACGGCATCCGTCGTCGTCAGGTTTAAGGCAGGCAAGACGCTGGACCAGAAACAGCTTCAGGGTATTATCAATCTTGTCGCCTGTGCGGTGGAGGGGCTTAAGCCGAACAACGTAACGGTAGTCGACATGGCCGGGGGCATCCTTTCCAAGGCAGGTGAGGAAGACACAGTAAGCGCCATGACCGAGACACAGTATGATTACAAGAAGAAGATAGAAACCGGCTATGAAAAACAGATACAGACCATGCTGGAAAAGGTGGTAGGGGCCAACAAGGTTGTGGCCAGGGTCTCGGCTGATATCGATTTGAGGCAGATCAGCACCACAGAAGAGACCTATGACCCCGACAGCCAGGTCATCCGCAGCGAACAGCATCAGTCGGAGAGCTCCAGCGAGGCCGTAAAGACAGCCCAGGGGTCGCCTGACCTACAGTATCAGGTCTACCAGACCGAAGGCGAAACAGATAACAGCGGTGAGAAATACTCAAAATCGAATTCGGTTATCAACTATGAGATCAGCAAGGTCAACAAGCAGATCATGGATACTGCCGGAAATATTAAACGTCTTTCAGCGGCGGTCATGATAGACGGGACCTATGCGGAATCGGCGGGTGCGGACGGCAAGAGCGTTCAGACATATGTTGCCAGAGATACCAAGGAGATGAAGACCTTTGAGGATATAGTAAAGAAGGCCATCGGATATGACGAGACAAGGGGAGACCAGGTGACCGTATCAAACGTCTCCTTTAACCTCCCAAAGGAAGATCTGGGAACTGCGGCTGAAGAGGAAACCAGCCTGATGGACTATGCTAAAAAGAGCTACAAGCCCCTGATGTACATAGGGTTGATAGTGGTATTACTCCTGTTTGTAATAAGGCCATTGAAAAAGATGCTGGACAGTACAGGCGATATGGCATCCATCAGGGCGCTTCAGCAGGGTGACCTTGAGCCCATCGAGGCCAGGAACGCCGAGTTGCAGATGAGACAGAACAGCAAGCAGCACCTGCTGGAGGCAACAAGGAAAAATCCCGATGTTGCCGCAGACATAATAAAAAGCTGGATCAACGAGGTAAGCTGACGTGGCGGAACAAACAAACTTTCTAACCGGTGCGCGCAAGGCGGCCCTGTTTCTGATGATCATGGGCGAGGATTTTACAGCCCAGGTCTTCAAACACCTGAGCGACCGGGAGATAAAGCTCCTGGGTGAAAATATGACCCAGGTCAAAAAGGTGGATCCCAGGACTGTCTCCAGTGTCATGGATGAGTTTACAAAGGCAATGGGCGGGGAGGACAGCATAGGGATATCCGGTAAGGATTTTCTCCAGAAGGCTGTCCCAAAGGCATTTGATTCAAAAAAGGCGGATGACATCCTGGGGGATCTCCTGTCCAAGAGCGAGGAAAAGACCTTTGAGAAACTCAGCGCCATGAATCCGAATGTCCTTGCGAACCTTTTAATGACGGAGCATCCTCAGACAATCGCCCTTATCCTCGTCAACATGAAGCATCAGACTGCGGCCGAGATACTTCAACTCCTGCCAGAGAATATTCAGGGGGAGGTAATCATCAGGATCGCCGATCTTGAAGAGGTCCCCAATGAGATAGTCAATGAGATACATGCAGTAGTGGATGAGATGATCGCCGATATGGGTGATGAGACTGTCGCCACATCCGGAGGGGTGGGTATGGCGGCGGAGATACTGAACTTCCTGGATCATAAGACTGAAAACGCAATATTTGAAAAGATTGAGAGCGTAAGGGAGGACCTGGCAGATGAGATACGTCAGAAGATGTTTGTGTTCTCCGATCTTGTCAATCTTGATGACCGATCCATAAGGACACTCCTGAAGGAGATAAGCAACGATGAACTGATACTGGCCTTAAAGACCGCTTCAGAGGAATTGACCGATAAGGTGTTTAATAATGTAAGCAAGCGCGCGGCCGAGATGATGAAAGAGGATATGGAGGTCATGGGCCCGGTCAAATTGAAGGACGTAGAACAGGCCCAGATAAATATCGTCAAGGCTGCAAGGAGACTGGAGGAGGAAGGCAAGATAGTCCTTAGAGGCAAGGGAGGCGAAGATATACTTGTCTAGAGTAGTCAACGGTCAGGCCGGGCCCAGGGTTAATATCGGATCCTTTAAGATGAATGAGGTCCAGGGTGAAAATGAAAGGGCTTCATCCTCGGATTTCAGCAAGGAGGATCCAGGATACGGTGAAGTCTCTTCCTGGGACCTTCCTTCTGTAGAGAAGAGGGAAAAGGCCTATGAACAGAAGGAGGACTTCAAGGAGAAGCTTGCAAGGCTTGAAAGAGAGGCCTATGAAAAGGGCTTTGAGCAGGGACAAAAAGACGGGCTTGCCCTTGAGAGAAGGAAGATGGAAGAGGTCAGAAGGCAGATTGAGGAGATGTTTGTCGGCCTGCGCGACCTAAAGCCCAGGATCTATCAGGAGTCAGAGGGAGAACTGCTTCAACTTGCCATGCTCATCGCAAGGAAGGTCATAGGAGAGGAGATAAAAGATAACGGCGGAGTAATAGGCAACACTATAAAGTCCGCCATGAAATATCTCTCAGATAAACGGAAGGTCAGGATTATACTCAATCCGGACGACATGGAGGAAGTCAAGAAACTGCTTCCTGACATATCCATGATTACAAAGGGAGGGCATTTTCAGCTCTCCGAAGACAAGTCGGTCAGCAGGGGCGGATGCATCCTTGAGACGGGCTTCGGCAGGATAAATGCCTGCATTGAGGACCAGCTGGAGACCCTGGAAAAAGAGATTGAGAGGCAATATCACATATTTTCCGGTATGGGATCATGAAACTTTCTTTTGAGAGATATATAAACGCTATTGAACCCCTGTATCCTATCAGTGTTGAGGGTCAGGTTACGAGGGTCATCGGCAATGTAATCGAGGGAAACGGGCCGGCAATGCCCCTGGGAGGCGTATGCAACATAATATCAAAGGGTTCGCCGGAGCCCATTAACGCCGAGGTTATCGGTTTCAGGGACGGCAGCCTGCTTTTAATGCCCCTGGATAAATCGGACGGCGTAGAGCCGGGAAGTGCAATTATAGCAAGCAGGTATGCAGCAGAGGTCACGGTAGGGTTTGATATGCTGGGAAGGGTGATAGACGGCCTCGGCAATCCGCTTGATGACGGACCGCCGCTAAAACCTGCGGTTACCATGCCGTTGTATGCCCAGCCGGTAAACCCGCTCAAAAGGGACAGGATCGTGCAACCCCTGGATGTAGGCGTAAGGGCTATCGACTGTCTGATAACCCTTGCCAAGGGCCAGAGGACGGCTATCATGGCAGGATCGGGCGTAGGCAAGAGCGTCCTCCTGGGCATGATGGCAAGATACACAAAGGCAAACGTTAATGTCATAGCCCTTATCGGAGAGCGGGGGAGAGAGGTAAAGGAATTTATAGAAAGGGATCTGGGAAAAGAGGGCCTCAAGCGTTCCGTTGTTATTGTGGCGACCTCGGACACTTCGCCCCTTATAAGGATGAGAGGGGCCTATCTGGCCGCTGCGGTAGCCGAATTTTTTAGGGATAACTCAAAGGATGTCCTCCTTATGATGGATTCGGTCACAAGATTCGCAATGGCATCGAGGGAGGTGGGCCTTACGGCGGGTGAACCTCCCACGAACAAGGCATATCCTCCAAGCACATTTTCTCACCTGCCAAGGCTGCTCGAAAGGGCCGGGACAAGCAACGGCAAGGGCTCCATTACAGGGATCTACACGGTCCTGGTAGAAGGCGATGATATGAATGAACCCATAGCCGATTCGGTCAGGTCGATTGTTGACGGCCATATAGTCCTTGACAGGGAACTGGCCTCAAGGGGGCATTACCCTGCCATAAACATCTTATCAAGCGTCAGCAGGTTGATGAATGAGGTGGCAGGCAAGGACAATATCGAACGCGCCTATGAGTTCAGGAGATTGCTGGCTGACTACGCCAGGGTGGAAGACCTTGTAAATCTCGGGGCCTATGAAAAAGGAAACAACAAACAGACTGACCGCGCCCTTGAGATGATAGACGATCTTAACAGATTTCTTCAGCAGAATGTGAACGTCTCCTCCACCATGGAGGAGGCCTTCAAGGAGATGACAAAGATATTGTCCGGCAAAAAGCCGGTCGCGGTGAATGCATAGATCAACATGGCAATCGATAGGGTGTAAATTTGGGTTTTAAATTCCGATATGAGGCACTGCTGGGCTACAGGCAGCATTTAAAAGAAAAGGCGGAGATAGAATATTCCCGGGCCAGACAGCAATTAAAGCGTTTGAAGGATGAACTCGCATCATATCAGGAGGAATTGCAGGGCTGCAGAAATGACCTGGCCCGCTCCATCAGGGAAAAGACCGATTCCGCGACAATAAAAAACTATACTCAATATATAGGCGCACTGAAGATTTGGATGGCGATGAAGGAAGCTGAGATCGTGAAGTCGGAGAGGCCGGTTGCCGAGAAACTTAATAACCTCCTTAACAAGACAAAGAAATTTAAGATCATCGAGAAATTAAAGGAAAAGGATTTTCAGAAATGGAAAAACAAGTTGAATATCATGGAGCAAAAGCAATTGAGCGAGGTGGGCGTGTTAAGGCACGGGAGGGAATTTCTATGAGACCCAGATTTCTTTTTATTGCCGTCTCGTTTCTGATAATCCTTTTGGTCGTTAAGATCTTTATAAGCGGTTTGTATCTGCATGTCAGCGGGATGAAGGTCCCTGTCGCGAATATCGCCATGGCGGAAGAGAGCAGCGGGAATCAGGCGGTCGCCAAGGAGGCAGATACAAAACAGACAGCGAACAAACAGACAGCGTCAGCCGATACGACCGCAACGGCTGCGAGCCTGAAGAAAAAGGAACAGGAGCTCAAAGAGCGGGAGGCGGCAGTCCTGAAAAAGGAACAGGAGCTTGCCCCCCTTCAAGCGGAGGTTGATGCAAAGATAGAACAGCTTAATGAGCTTCAGGTCAAGCTTACTGCCATGGCAAAGGAGATAGCGGAAAAACAGCAGGGCTTGAAGGATGAAAAGATAAATCACCTGGTCACCCTTTACAGCGCCATGGATGCCTCAAAGGCGGCCAAGATCATGGACAAGCTTAATATTGATACGGTAGTGAAGATACTTGGAAATATGAAGGGAAAATCGGCCGGTCAGATACTCGCCGCAATGAGCGCAGACAAGGGCGCGGTAATCAGCGAAAAGCTCGGCAATCTGGAAGAATAGGTGTGAATTTTATGCGGGTCTCCCCTGATGTGGCAGGGGAGACCCGCATTTGTTTTTAAGTCCGGTCAGGCCGGGTTAAAATTTTACAGACAGGACCGCACCATATGTCCTGGGGTCGCCTATCTGCATGTAATTGACGCCCATGTAGAATCCCGTCTTTTCAGCATGGTTTGTGACGTTCTTCACATAGGCATTAAGGTTCCATTCGCCGCTTGCAGCGCCATAATTCATGGAGAGATCAGCCATAAAGTGGGCGGGCTCGGTGTTTACCTTGTCTATATCATAGCCTGCCAGCTCGCTCGGCTGGAATTGCAGCAGGGTCTTGGTCTTGTAACGCGGATCAATGCGTGCCAGTAACGTTGCGCCGTTGCTCAAGTTGAATAGGTGCTGATAGCTTGCAGTTACTGTATATTTTGGTGCACTGTTGAGCGGGGGCAGGTTGTCTTTCCAGGAGATGGAATAATTGGGATACACTGCCCCTTCCATTGTCTTCCAGATAACTGTGGCATCCGAGATGGTGGCATCCAGGTAGGAGACCGACAGGTTGATGCGGTCGTTAGAGCTGATGATATAGTTTGTCGAGAAATCAACCCCGAAGAAGTCCGCCTTGCCTGTCGCGCTTGCGTCATACCTGATAGCGCCTATGTATAAGGACTCATAACCGCTCGTAGAGATAGAGAAGTTCTGGTAATCATAGTAGTAGGCGGTGGCGTTCACCTGCAGTTTCTGATCCAGGAAACGGCCCTTTTCACCCAGTTGATATGACTTGAGGGTCTGTGCATCGCTGCCTCCAAAATTCTGTTTATACCCTGTCGAATAATCCACCCAGAGCATCATGTTTTCGCCCAGGTCATATTCTGCGCCGACCTTGTAATCGGTATGGCTGGTCTCATATTCTGTGGGGCCGGTATTTCCCCTGTCGCTGCTCCAGCCGGTGTCCTTTTCCTTGTCCGATGTGTAGCGTCCGCCCACAGTCACGCGAAAGGTATCCAGGACCGGATAGGTAAGATTTGCAAAGGCGGCCTTGGAGGGATTCTTCCTTAGAGACCAGCTGCTGGCGCCAGGAAATTCAAGGACATCTCCATCATAGCTGATATAGGTGGTCTTTGATGACCTGCCGTCCATCCAGTTCTGGTTGTAATAATAGAGTCCCACCAGCCATTTCATGAAGAAATCGGCAGGAGATGCCATGCGCAGCTCGACTGCAGTCTCTTTCTGGGAGCCATTGCGGGGCTCTGCACGATAAGCTATAGTGGTGTTGCTGCTGGTGGCCCCGGGAGGTCCGCCCGAGGTAACCGGGTCCCCGTTTGCATCAATCTGCAATTCGCTGTGGGTATCATTTGATTCCACAAATTTTGAATAGGAGGGTATGAAGGTCACATCACCCACAGGCGTGTTCCAGGTCAGGTTCATATATGCCCTCTGATTCATCCTGTCATTGCTGAAGAGGTCTTTGGATAGGCTGCTGGACCAGGGGTTGTCCCTGTCGTTTTGATCTTCAAAGGGATCAACACCGCCGCCGGTACCAAGGCCGCCTGACTTGGAATATTCATAGGTCACGATCGCCGATATCTTGTCGGTGGGGGCATAGCTGACTTTGAGACGGACAGCCTTTGTATCGTCATCGCCTGTGCCGTTGGATATATAGCCCTCATGGGCTGAGGTGTTAAAGGCCGCCCTGAAGGCCATCTTGTCGCTCATGGGGATGTTGATCATGCCCTGGGTATTGATCAGGTGGTAATTGCCCATCTCAATGGAGCCGGAGCCTGCGATCCCCTTGGTAGAGGGGTTGTTGGACACCATATTGACTATACCGCCGGATGAATTGCGGCTGTACAGCGTGCTTTGGGGGCCGGCAAGTACCTCCACGCGTTGCATATCATAAAAGCCGCTCTGGCCTGTCCCGAAATTGTTGCTGTATGACCCGTCAATGGCAACGCCTACCTGGTTGACGGAACTTCCCGGGGGATTGTTGTTGACCATGCCGCGGATGGTTACGTTCATTTCGTGCCCGATCTTTTGAACCAGTGCGTCTGAAACGCCAGAAAGGGCCTGGGCCAGGTTTGTCACGCCCATCTGGGTCAATTCATCGCCTGAGATCGTTTCCACGGCAATGGCGACCTTCTGAAGGTTTTCCTCGCGCTTCTGGGCGGTAACTGTGATTTCTTCAAGTGTGAATTCCTCGCTTCCCTGCTGCGCGCGTACATCGGGAACATAGTTGAATGCGATTCCCAATACTGCAATAAAGATTCCGATTATAAATTTCTGCATCTCACTTTTCCTCCTATGTAAAAAGTTTCAGCCGTATCTTTTTACGCCGGCCAATCCGGCGTTAAATTCATCTTCCTTCAAAGGCAACTGTCCCTTCTTAATCCGGCATTGAGACTCTTTCTCGCTGCATGCTGTTTTTTTGCAGCAGATTTTTAAAATTATCTCTCCTTATTTGGATCAAAATCATTCATCAATGTGTCAGGATAAAAACATCATATGTCCATAAATGTCATACAATAAATAATTAAATATGTATTATGTTTATATTTCGAACAGATTTTATACAAATAAAAATATAAATCAAGGGTTTTTTGCAATGAAATGATGGAGAAAATAACTTTGAAATACAAAAATGATCAAGGCAGAAACATGGGAGGTCTTTTTACAGACAAGGTAAATCAGATATCTGCCGGATTTTTGTTAAGATAATAAGCGAGATAAATTTCAAGGTTTATGGATAGATTGATTGCAATGAAATATTTTGGGGTATGGGCGTCCTCACAACAGGAGCTGCCAGGACGCCTGGAATTAGTAATTCATGAAGAGTCTCAATTCAATCTCTGCCCCTGATCGCCTCCCGGGAGATTCAGTAATACGTCTATTTCATCTAGCAGATAAGGATATATTATCTTCTCCATGTCTTTTAACTGGGCTGCAAAGGACATGGGGACAAAACCTTCCTTGACGGCCAGGGAGCGAAGGGATTCTATGGTTTCATGACCTTTCACCGACTGACCGCAGTTGTCCGTGCATCTCCTGCAGCCCAGGCAGAGCCATATCACTGCGGAGGTGAAGAGTTTTTCGGTCATCCCTAGGTTTGCCATCCTGAAGATCGACTGGGGTTCAAAGAGCCCTCTTTCATAGAATACGGGGCAGGAACTGCTGCAACCCTGACATGTAAAACAGGAAGATGTCCGGGCCTCCTTTAATGCCTTCAGGAAAGAAGGATTAAGTTCTGTTGAAAAATTAAGCAGTAAAGACTCTTCTTCGGGATTCACCGGGGTCTCAAGCAATTGATCGAATTTTTCCCCGGACATTGTAAGTTTTTCCTTCCTGAGGCAACTCAATACGCCATGCCTGCGCACGCGCTGAAACCTGTGGAGAAGATCGGTAAAGCGGGAAAAGGTATCCATGGAAACGAGGCTTTTTTGAAGCATCAATTCGCGGATATAGGCTATTACGGTTGCAGGTTTGACCGTCATGGGGCATGCCTGGATACATCGGTTACATGACTGACAGTACCATATTGACGGGTCGGCCAGCAGTTCGTCAATAAGTCCGAAATTGGCCATGCGGATGATCTTCATGGGGTTTAACCTGTTTGTCGCGAGGTTCACGGGGCATTCGGTCGAACATGACTGGCATGTCCAGCACATATTTATAGAGGCATGGGCGCCTCCTTCGATCTCTTTTCTGACCTGTGGGTCAATCTGCAGTAACGACTCCATAAAAAACACCTTCCTGAATAATATAATTGAGCGGAAATCATCTAACTGGATTCCGAATAATATAAGAAATATAGGTCGATAGCTATATGAAGCTTATCGTTATATGTCAAGAAAAATAAAAAATTGCGCTTGACAAATCTCCCGGCGGGATTTAATTACTATCAAATTAATAGTAATAATAGAGATTCATTTAAGGCGGATGAACATGAAACTTTCGACAAGGGCACGTTACGGGGTGAGGCTGATGCTGACCCTGGCCCAAAACTACGGCAAGGATCCCGTATATCTTAAAGACATCGCAAGACAGGAGGATATCTCGGAGAAATATCTGAGCCTTATTATAATGCCTTTGAGGGGGATAGGCCTGGTCAATTCCGTTCGAGGGGCCTATGGCGGATATAATCTGGCAAGGGACCCCTCTCAAATAACCCTGAAGGAGATCGTTGATATCCTTGAGGGGGATTGTTCCCTGGTGGATTGCGTAAAAGACCCTTCCGCGTGCCCCAGGGTCTCCACATGTGTCAGTCATGACATCTGGGCAGAAATAGGCGGAAAGATCTCTGAGACCTTGAACTCAATCACCCTGGACGCTATGGTTAAGATGAATCGGGACAAGATTAAAAAGGTGAATAAAAAGAAAAAATAGTCGTATATTGAGAAGGATCTCCGGACCATGGGTCAAATACCCGGGCGGATAAAAGGATGCCGGATATAAGTGCCGCATCCGGATAGGCTGAGAGATTTTAGATGGAACTTACTGAAAAGATAGGTCGTTTGAAAAAAGAGAGAAACGCGGTGATCCTGGCGCATAATTACCAGCTCCCCGAGGTGCAGGACATAGCCGATTTCGTGGGCGACTCCCTGGGGCTGAGCATTCAGGCTTCAAGGACGAACGCCGACGTGATAGTATTCTGCGGCGTTTATTTCATGGCCGAGACCGCAAAGATCCTGTCGCCTGATAAGACGGTTATCATACCTGACCGCAATGCCGGATGCCCGATGGCGGATATGATAACGGCAGAGGATCTGCGTCGGGTGAAGGCCGAGCATCCCGGGGCCAGGGTCTTGTGTTATGTAAACACCACTGCCGAGGTCAAGGCGGAGTGTGACGCATGCTGTACATCCGGAAATGCCGAAAGGGTGGTCAGGGAGGCCTTTGATAAAGATGATGAGATTATCTTTGCACCAGACCAGTATCTCGCCCATTATGTCTCATCCAGGTCAGGGAGGCAATTTATAAGATGGCATGGGTTCTGCCCCACACATCTAAAGATCCTGCCGGAGGACATTGAGCGGGAACGAATGCGCCATCCCGGAGTTGAGGTCCTGGTCCACCCTGAATGCAGGGCCGAGGTGACCGATATCGCGGACAGGGTACTTTCGACTGAGGGGATGGTTCGATATATAGGGGAATCGCAAGACAGGGAGTTTATTGTCGGGACCGAGACCGGCATCCTGCACCGTCTGAAAAAGGAGAACCCTGACAGGCTGTTTCATTCCCTGTGTGAAAAGGCCATATGCCCCAATATGAAACGCACGACCCTTGAAAAGGTGCTGTGGTCCCTGGAGGACATGAAGGATGAGGTGATTGTGCCTCCTGATATTATGGCCAGGGCAAGAAAGAGCCTGGAGATAATGCTGAGGCATTAATCGGGCATTGCAGGTATCAAATGGCAAAAGAAAAAAATAAAAACTTATCAAACCGGGTCGGCATAGTGGAGACGAAGTATTATACCTTTGCCGGGCCGGGCAATGAGCTCAGGCTGGAGAGCGGCGACATCCTCGGGCCCATAACACTGGCCTATGAAACATATGGCAGATTAAACAGGGATAGATCCAATGCGGTCCTTGTGTGCCATGCCCTCTCCGGGGACGCCCATGCGGCAGGGGTCCATGAAGGCCAGGATAATCCGGGCTGGTGGGATGAGATGATAGGCCCGGGCAAGGCCTTTGACACGGACAGGTACTTTATCATAGCATCAAACGTTATTGCAGGCTGCAAGGGCTCCACAGGACCTTCTTCGATCAATCCTGCAACAGGAAGAAGCTATGCCATGGATTTCCCGTTTATAACCATATCGGACATGGTCAATGCGCAGAAACATCTCGTGGATCACCTGGGGATAAAAAGAATCCTGTGCGTTGCAGGAGGTTCGATGGGAGGGATGCAGGTCCTTCAGTGGGTTGCGTCGTACCCTGAGATGGTCAGGTCGGCCATGCCCATCGCAACGACAAAGAAGCACTCGCCCCAGCAGATCGCCTTCAATGAGACTGCCAGACAGGCCATAATGTCGGACCCCGCATGGAGGGACGGCGATTATTATGAGATCGGCCAACCGGAGAGGGGACTGGCCGTGGCGCGGATGATAGGTCACATCACCTTCATGAGCGATCAGTCCATGGAAGAAAAATTCTCAAGACGCTTAAAGAAGGGTCGGCTCAATTTCAATTTTGATCCTGAATTCGAGGTGGAGGGATATCTCCATTACAGGGGCTCGAATTTTGTAAAACGCTTTGATGCAAACTCATATCTCTATCTTACAAAGGCCCTGGATTACTTTGACCTGTCTGGCGATAGGCTGATCCCGCAGGGAAAGAAGATAGACACGCGATTCCTTGTGATCTCATTTAAGTCCGACTGGCTTTATCCGCCCTCACAATCCCAGGAGATCATCCGCCTGCTTAAACGCAGGAATATGGATGCCACCTATTGTGAGTTGAAGTCCACATACGGACATGACGCCTTTCTTGTCGAGATAGAGGAGCAGACAACCCTGATCAAACACTTTTTGGATAAGACCCAGAACGGGTACATGGTGGCCGATTATTATGACATCTCGTGAGATTCGACTCGATCATAAGATAATCTATTCGGTTGTTGACCGCGGTGCAAAGGTCCTTGACCTTGGATGCGGCGAGGGAGACCTCCTGTACATACTGGCCAGGGATAAGAAGGTCATTGCCCAGGGTATTGAGATGGATGACAGGGCAATACAGGAGTGCGTCAAGAAAGGCCTGAGTGTTTTTCATGATGATATCATGAGCGGTCTTTCGGAGTATCCGGACAACTCCTTTGATTTCGTGATACTTAATCAGAGCATGGAAGAGGTCAAGAATGTCGATACGGTCATCCGTGAGGCCCTGCGCATAGGGACAAAGGCAATAGTCGGTTTCCCAAACTTCGCCTATATAAAATCAAGGTGGATGATGTTTTTTAAAGGCAGGGCGCCTGTTACCAAATCCCTGCCCTATTCATGGTTCGATACGCCCAATGTCCGCTTCCTGAGCATAACGGATTTCAGGGAGTTCTGTTCAGAAAAGGACATAAGGATAGTAGAGGCATATTATCTCGGCGCGAAGAGGGTATTAAGGTTTCTCCCGAACCTGTTTGCATTGAATGCCGTATTTGTCCTTACCAGGTGGGATGCCTGAATAATGAAGTGGAATTTATTGAGTCGACGCATACTGGACGGAGCATCTCTGGAACGACAGGAGGCCCTTGCAGTGTTGGAATCGGATGATAATGAACTCCTTGCCGTATTGGATGCGGCATTTGCAGTCCGTCGCCGTTATTTCGGACGAGATGTCAGCCTTCATGTGATCCGCAACGCGAAGAGCGGTTCATGCAGTGAGAACTGTTCCTACTGCAGTCAATCGGCATTTTCTAAAAGTGAAATTTCCGGGTATCCGATGCAATCGGTTGAAGAGTTGATTGAAGGTGCCAGAAAGGCACATGAGATGTCGGCCAAACGCTATTGCATTGTAACAAGCGGAAGGGGCCCTTCGAAGAGAGACCTTGATCAGGTCTGTGCAGCTGTCATAAAGATTAAAAGTGAAATTCCCATTCAGATATGCACATCTTTAGGGTTGCTTTCTGAAGAGCAGGCAAGACAGTTAAGAGGCGCAGGAGTTGACAGGTACAATCACAATCTGGAAAGTTCAGAGAGATTTTATCCGTTCTTCTGCACCAGCCATTCCTATTCGGATCGTGTCGCTACAGCCGGAATAGCCAGGGCGGCAGGCATGGAGCTTTGCAGCGGAGGGCTTGTTGGGATGGGCGAGACGCTTGATGACAGAGTAGACCTTGCGTTTGCATTACGCGAACTGGGGGCAGACTCGATACCTGTTAATTTTCTCAACCCGCGTCCGGGTACACCCCTTGAGGGAAGGCCCAGGCTCACGCCCGGAGACTGCCTGAGGACCCTTGCCATGTTCCGTCTTGTCCATCCTGAAAAGGAGATAAGGGTAGCGGGAGGCAGGGAATCATGCATAGGCCACATGCAGGCATTATCCCTCTATGCTGCGAATTCTCTGTTTACTACAGGATATCTTACCACTCCCGGACAAGGATACGATGAGGATATGGATATGATAGCCCAGGCGGGGTTCAATGTCACGGAGTATATCGAATAATTAAGGAGTGCAGATTGGATAAAAATTCGGCAAATACGAAAAAGGAAAAATTGATAAATAAACTCAGGGAAATGCCGTCTCTAATGATAGCTTTTTCCGGAGGCGTTGATAGTTCTTTTTTGTTGGCAGTCGCCTGTAAGGCCCTTAAAGACCGGGTTCTGGCCGCCACTGCCGATTCCTCGACATTCCCGTTGAGGGAAAGACAGGAGGCCGTTGAGTTTGCAAAGGTGCTGGGCGTAGAGCATATCATCTTCAGGTCGGGCGAATCGGAGATCCCCGAGTTTGCCGCCAACAATCCGGACAGGTGCTATCACTGCAAGAAGGCCCTGTCCGTCAGCCTTAAGAAGATAGCTGAGGAAAAGGGGATAAGCCATATCGCCTTTGCTGCTAATACGGATGATTTAACGGATTATCGTCCCGGGACAAAGGCGGCTGAAGAGATGGGGATCATCTCTCCGCTTATGGATGCGGGCTTGAATAAGGAGGAGATACGCTTCCTTTCAAGGGAGATGGGGCTTTCCACATGGGATAAACCATCTATGGCCTGTCTGGCATACAGGATACCCTATGGGACCGTCATTACTGCGGATAAATTAAAGACCGTAGAAGAAGCTGAGGATTTTCTATTTCAAATGGGATTCAGACAATTAAGGGTAAGACACCATGGTCCGGTGGCGAGGATCGAGGCAGCCCGGACCGATCTTCCCAGTTTTTTAGAAGAAGATTTGAGGACAAAGATTGTAAAAAGATTCAAAGAGCTGGGTTTTAAGCATATCTCGCTTGATCTGGAGGGCTTTGTATCCGGCAGCATGAACCGGTCCCTGCAGGATAACTATTAATTAAATGGTCATCATAAGTAGAAAAGGATATTCATTACATGTCGGAGAGATATTCAAGACAGACCGTGATACCCGAGATAGGGGTCCGGGGCCAGGAGAGGATGAGCAACAGCTGCGCCCTGATCATAGGATGCGGCGCCCTCGGGACTGTTATCGCCTCTGCCCTTGTCCGCGCAGGCATAGGCAGGGTAAGGATAGCCGACAGGGATTTTATTGAATGCCATAATCTGCAGAGGCAGATCCTTTTTAATGAAGACGATGTCAGGCAGGGCCTTCCAAAGGCCGTTGCAGCGGAGAGGCATTTAAAGGCGATAAACTCCAAGATAACCGTTCATGGTATTGTAACGGATGTCAATTATGCCAACATTGAAGACCTCGCCCAGGGTGCGGATGTTATACTGGACGGGACGGATAATCTTGAGACCAGGTTCCTGATAAATGATATCTCCCTGAAACTGAAGATACCATGGGTCTATGGCGGAGCCATCAATACCACCGGAATGACCATGACCATTGTTCCCTATGAGACACCCTGTTTCCGATGCATTATCCCTGGCGAGGCATACGGGTCGAAGGGATTAACCTGTGAGACGGCAGGCGTCATCAGCCCAGCGCCATGGATAACCGCATCTCTCCAGGCAGCAGAGGCTATCAAGATCCTTGTGGGATCATCAAGTATCAACCGTTCCCTGATGGATTTCGATGTCTGGGGAAACAGATTCAAACAATTAAAATTCGACGGCAGGAATCCTGATTGTCCGGCATGCGGCCATAACAGGTTTGAATTCCTGGAAGGCAGGTTCAGCACAAGGACGACTCAGCTCTGCGGCCAGAATTCAGTGCAGGTGTCGCCCCCCGGAAAGATGCCCCTCTCCTTTGAGGCACTGGCCGAACGTCTGCGATCGGCAGGCAAGGTGGAATACAATGAATTCATGCTCAGATTTTTTGCCGATTCAAGGGAGATGATGATCTTTCGAGACGGGAGGGCTATAGTCAAGGATACGAACGACGAGGTATTTGCGAAGTCATTCTATACAAGATATGTGGGGGCATAGGGGAAAATGATCTACCTGGACAACGCTGCAACTTCCTGGCCCAAGCCCGAGATAGTATATCAGGCCATGGACAGGTTTCTCCGTGAAAAGGGAGGCAACCCGGGACACGGCAGTCACAGCATGGCCGGGGCGGCGGATGAGACCGTCAATGAAACAAGGACCATTGCGGCCCGCTTTTTAAACTCCCCGGATATTGACAGGATAGTCTTTACCCTCAACTGCACCGATTCCATTAACATGGGTTTAAAGGGGCTCCTTAAACCTGGGGACCATGTCATCGTCAGCAGCCTTGAGCATAACTCTGTGATAAGGCCCCTTTCAAAACTGGGAAGACAGGGGATAACCATAACGAGGGTTCCCATATCGGAAAAGACAGGGACTGTCTCTCCTGAAGATGTTGAGAAGGCCGTCGGTCCGAAGACCAGACTGATATTGATGAATCATGCATCCAATGTGAACGGGGCCGTGCAGCCTGTTGCTGAGATCGGGCGCATCGCAAGGGCCTGCGGCCTTATTTTCATGGTTGACGCCGCCCAGGGCGCCGGACATGTGCCCATTGATGTCAGGGCCTGGAATGCCGACCTCCTTGTCTTTTCGGCGCACAAGGGGACAATGGGACCCCCTGGCGTGGGCGTGCTTTATATCGGCGAGCGGGCAATCCTTGATACAACCCGCGAAGGCGGTACAGGGTCATCTTCGGAATCTGAAGAGCAGCCTGACCGGATGCCGCAGAGGTTTGAGTCGGGTACGCTAAATACTGTGGGCATTGCGGGGTTTGGCGCCGGTTTGAAGTTCATCATGGAGCAGGGCCTGGAAAAGATAGCGTCACATGAAGATAATCTGACCGGGATGTTAAAAGAGGGATTATCGAAGATCCCTGGTGTGACCCTGTTCAGCGCAGGGGATGAGTCGATTCAACTGCCGGTTATTTCATTCAATATAAACGGATATCAACCGGGAGTGGCAGGGGCCATCCTCGATCAGACCTTTGATATAAAGGTCAGGACAGGACTCCACTGCGCGCCTGACGCCCACAGGTCGATCAGGACCTTTCCTTCGGGGACAATCCGTGTCAGTCCCGGATACTTCAATACTGCTGAGGATATAGAGATCACTATAGATGCCGTGCGGAAGATCGCGCGTTCCTGAAAGGCAGGTCAATGTGCATGGGCCTGTGGCCTATCCCCCGAGGTTAGGGTTTATAAATTCCACACGGTCGTTTTCTTTGACAATCGTTGAGGAATACCTGTTAGGATAAACGAACCGGCCGTTAAGCTCCACAATCAGGTGAGGGTCAAGTTCGCTGAAATATTTTATGAGAAAGGAAATAGAGGCGTCAGAAGGGACCTCCTCTTCAAATCCGTTAACGACAACCTTGATCTTTGCGGTCATTTTAATGCCTCCATCTGGCGATCCGGATCATTATTCTTCTATCGGATATCCCCCCGGCAACCGGGGATAGGATACGGAACTGTTTGTTTTGCCCCTCAAAATATGCATGACGCCTATCTCTGGATACCTGCATTCAATCTTATCATTTATCACGGATAACCGGCAAAAGAAATCTCCGTGTCACCTTGAATCATAAGGGGTGACGGGCTGCCATTGACAATTGAATGGAGAGGCCTTATTCTCTAGTAAAAAGATAGTAATAATAGAATATGACTGCAAAAGAATTTGAATTTTTACTATCTGTGAAAATATGGTAATATACAGACCTAATCAACAACCCTTATAAGAAGGAGGCGGTCAATGAAGAGATTAATTATCTCCCTGATGATACTCTTTTTTGTATGCGGCCTGGCCTATTCCAAGGACTATGAGGTATCCAAACAGGCAGGCGACTATACAATCAACCTGAAGATGGATAAAAACCCCCCGATAAGCGGCAATAACAGGATGGAGATAACCATACTGGATAAGGACGGGGCCTTTGTCTCCGACGCTGAAGTTACGGTGGAATACTCCATGCCGGCGATGGCAGGGATGCCTGCAATGAACTATAAATCGCAGACCCAGCTTAAAGACAGGACCTACATTTCGACCATCAACTTTTCCATGTCCGGCGCATGGAATGTAACCGTCAAGATCACACGGGCAGGCAAACCTCTACAGGTAAAGTTCAATGTGGACGTGGGCTAAGATCCCCGGCGTATTACTCTCCCTGTTTCTGACCTTTATCCCGGTAAAAGCCTTTGCCGGGCCTGTGGACCTCTCCGCCCTCCTGGCTGAGGCCGTCAGGAACAACCCGGATATCCTGGCATCACAGGCAAAGATAGAGTCTGCAAGCCGCCGGATACCACAGTCAAAGAGCCTGCCTGACCCTATGGTTATGGTTGGGTATCAGAATGAAGGTTTAACAAGATATACCTATGGAAAGGAGTCCGGCGCCCAGTGGATGTTTTCCGCATCACAGGAGATCCCGTATCCGGGCAAGCTCTCCCTGAAAGGGTCCATGACGGAAAGCGACCTGGAAGGCCTCATGGCCATGCACGAGGTTCTGATAAGAAAGACAGAGGGAAGGGTGAAGGAATTATATTATGACCTCTTCCTTGCATATAAGAACATCGATCTCCTGAAGGAAAAGGCCGATCTCTTTGACCGGATTGAGGCCCTGGCCCTAACAGGATATTCAACCGGCAGGTCCATGCAGGAGGAGGTCCTCATGGCACAGACCGAAAAATACATGCTCCTTGAAAAGGAGGAGATGCTCAATCAGAAGATCCTTTCTCTCGATGACATGTTGATCGCGGTTCTTGGAAGAAAAGGGGGCGATTCCCCAGGGAGGCCGGGAGAGCCTGTTCCTAAGCCCCTCAGGCTTGATGCTGATGAGGCGGTCAATATCGCCCTGAAGAATTCTTCGGAGATCAAGTCCATAGATAAGATGAAGGAGGCAGCCGGTTACAGGATTGAGATGGCTGAAAAGGAATATTATCCTGATTTCACCGTTACAACGGAATACTCCAGGCGCGGCGGTGATTTTATGGACATGTGGAGTGCAAAGGTCGGCATAAATATACCGCTGTTTTATAAGACCAAACAGGAACCGGCGGTCCGTGAGGCCAGGGCCTCACTTGCACAGGTCGAGCAGGAACTCGAATCCGCAAGGCTTATGATAACTGCAACGGTCAAAGACAATCTTTCCATGATAAAATCAGCGGAAAGATTAATGGAGATCTATAAGAAGGGTCTTATTCCAAAAAATGGCCAGGCTATTGAAGCGGCTCTTTCAGGATATTCCACCGGAGGGACAGAAATAATAACGGTGATCTCTCTTTCCAAGACGCTTCTGGATTACGAGGTCCTGTACTGGGGGCAGTTCACAGAGAGGGAAAAGGCCATGGCAAGACTGGAGGCAGTAATGGAGGCCCCTGCAACACTGTCAGGAGGTGATGATAAATGAAGATCCATCTCTGTGTCAGATCAGCTGTGATTCTCTTTTTGTTTTTCATATCGGCATCGGCATTTTCACGGGACGGGTTTTCACAGGGGCATGCGATGCAGGACATGCAGCAGGCAAAGGCCGGGGTGGTCAAATCTGAGAATGGTCAAACAGCAGAGGGAGGTCAGACACAGGATGTCCCCAGGGTTGAAGTTACCCCTGAACAGCAACAGCTTATAGGTGTCAGGACAGTCAAGGTTTCCCTTAATCCGTTTAAAAAAACCATACGCGCGACAGGCAGGGTGGAGATTGATGAGAGGAGGCAGGCCACAGTTAATGCCAAGACTGAGGGATGGATTGAAAGGCTGTATGTGGATTACACCGGGGCATATGTAAAAAAAGGAGATCCCCTGGCAGAGATCTACAGCCCTGAACTCCTGGCCGCCCAGCTGGAGTTCCTGAACGCCCTCAAGTGGGCAGGACAAAAGGCCAGCGCATCCCGATCCACGGATACGGGCGGGAAAGGAGATGATGACCTGATATCTGAGGTTGAATCGGAATCCGATCTGGAGAGGATGCTTACGGAAGATGCGGCAAAGACCGTTAATGCTGCATGGGAGCGGCTGCGGCTGTGGGACATGTCCGAGGCCCAGATTGCAGAGATCCAAAAAACAGGGAAGCCGGTCAGGACCGTGACCCTTTACAGCCCTGCCGAGGGGTATGTGACGGAAAAGATGGCGGTGCTCGGGATGAAGGTGATGTCGGGCGAAAAATTATTTGACGTGGCGGACCTGTCAAAGCTGTGGGTCATAGCCGATGTGTATGAGAACGAACTTCCTTTCATAAAGACAGGACAGGAGGCAAAGGTTGCCCTCAGTTATGTCTCAGGCATGGAGCTGTCTTCAAGGATAGATTACATCTATCCCGTGATATCGGGGGATACGCGTACGGCCAAGATCCGTCTCTCTGTCCCAAATCCCAATGGACGGCTCAAGGCGCAGATGTACACGAATGTTCAGATAAGTATTGACCTGGGCAAAAGGCTTACGATACCTGAATCGGCTGTAATAGACACAGGGGAGAGACAGATCGTCTATGTTGACCTTGGGACCGGCGCATTTGAGCCCAGGGAGGTGCAGCTTGGTCTCCGTACAGGGGGTTATGTAGAGGTGCTCAAGGGACTAACAGAGGGCGAGCGCGTGTCAGCTTCAGCAAACTTCCTTATCGATTCCGAGGCGCAGTTAAGGGGCGTAACACCCTTAGGCAATAAATAAAATCCATTAACCCCGAGAGAAGAGTCTAAGGGCAGATCAATGATAGCTGAAATCATCGAATACAGCGCCAGGAACAGGTTCATCATATCCATGATAATGCTCATCTCCATTGCGTGGGGTTACTGGGCCTTGAAAAATACACCCCTGGACGCCATTCCTGATCTAAGTGACACACAGGTAATTATCTATACGGAATGGATGGGCCGCAGTCCGGATCTGGTGGAGGACCAGATCACCTATCCTATTTCATCCACCCTCCTGGCTTCTCCAAGGGTTCAGGCAGTAAGGGGCTATTCATTTCTAGGCAGTTCCTTTATATATGTGATCTTTGATGAGGGCATCGACATATACTGGGCCAGGAGCAGGGTGCTGGAATACCTCCAGGCGATAAGGAACAAGATCCCTGCCGAGGTCAATCCGGTGCTCGGGCCAGACGCCACGAGCCTGGGCTGGGGCTTCAGTTATGCCCTTACGGATGAGAAGGGAGGGCATGATCTCTCAGAGCTCAGGTCCATACAGGACTACTCTGTCAAGCTTGCCATTGAAAGCGTCCCCGGAGTTTCCCAGGTGGCAAGCATAGGAGGATTCGTAAAACAGTATCAGGTCACTGTTAATCCGGACAGCCTGAGCGCGTACAACATCTCCATTATGAAGGTGATGGAGGCGGTCAGGAAGAGCAACCAGGATGTTGAAGGAAGGGTCCTTGAGATCTCAGGCCGCGAATACATGATACGGGGAAGGGGGTATATAAAGGACCTCGGAGATCTTGAATCCGTGGTTGTGGGGGCCAGTTCGTCAGGTGTTCCAATCCTTCTAAAGGATGTGGCACGCGTCCAGCTGGGGCCTGATGTCAGGAGGGGGGTCGCAGACCTGGACGGGAAGGGTGAGGTCACAGGCGGCATTGTCATAGTACGCTTCGGTGAGAACGTCCTGGATGTGATCGAGAGGGTAAAGGCGAAGATCGAAAACGACATAAGCCCCAGCCTCCCTGAAGGGGTAAGGCTCATAACCACCTATGACCGCTCCGATCTCATAAGGCGTTCTATCGCCACCCTGAAGGATGAGATCATCAAGCTGGCTGTCGCAGTCAGCGCCGTATGCGTGGTGTTTCTTTTCCATCTTCCAAGCGCCCTTGTCGTAATGACAACCCTGCCCATCGCCATCATCATGTCATTTATTTGCATGTATTACATGGGGGTGACATCAAATATAATGAGCCTCAGCGGCATTGCGATCGCCATAGGCGCCATGGTGGACGCCTCCATAATCATGGTGGAGAATGCCCACAAGAGGCTTGAAGAGTGGGAGCATGCCGGCAGACCGGGAGGCAGGATTGAGGTAATTATAGCGGCTGCCAGGGAGGTGGGTCCATCCCTGTTCTTCTCCCTCCTTGTAATAACAGTCGGATTTCTTCCTGTATTCACGCTCCAGGCCCAGTCGGGAAGGCTCTTCAAGCCCCTGGCCTATACCAAGACCTTTGCCATGCTTTTTTCATCCTTTCTGGCAGTGACCGTTACGCCCGCATTAATGACGTTATTCATAAGGGGAAAAGTAAGGCCGGAAGAAAAGAATCCTGTAAGCTTCATACTGCACAGGCTGTATGAACCTGTAGCCTCTCTTTCGGTGCGGTTCAGAAAAACGGTGATTGTCGTCGCAATAATAATACTTGCCTTCACCGCCTATCCCTTCATGGAACTGGGTTCTGAATTCATGCCGTCTCTTTATGAAGGGACCCTCTTTTACATGCCCGTGACCATGCCTGGGATCTCGATCTCCGAGGCAACCAACACCTTGAAGATACAGGACAGGATACTGAAAGGCATCCCTGAGGTCTCCCAGGTCTTCGGTAAGGCAGGAAGGGCTGAAACCGCTACTGACCCTGCCCCTCTTGATATGTTTGAGACAGTGATCAATCTGAAGCCTGAGTCAGAGTGGCGCGAGGGCATGACCGTGGAGCAGTTGAAAAACGAGATGAACGACGCCCTTTCCATACCGGGCGTTTCAAATTCATTTACAATGCCCATAAAGGCCAGGATCGACATGCTTGCAACAGGTATCCGGACCCCTGTTGGGATCAAGATCCTGGGGCCGGATATTAACGAGATAGAAAGGATCGGGCTGGCCCTGGAGCGTCAACTGATGGAGGTCCCCGGCACAAGGAGTGTCTATGCGGAACGCGTAACGACCGGTTATTATCTGGACATTACGATTAAAAGAGAAGAGGCGGCAAGATACGGCCTGACCGTCAACGACGTTGAAGATGTCATACAGGCAGCCATGGGGGGTATGAACCTTACAACAACCGTTGAAGGCAGGGGCCGTTATTCCGTGAACATCCGTTATCCCAGGGAACTGCGCAATGATGTGGAAAAGCTTAAGCGGGTTCTTGTGCCTTCCATGATGACGCGGTCATCTGCTGCATCAGGCATGAATGGGTCATCTTATATTATTCAGGTGCCCATGGGGGAGATAGCGGACTTCAAATTCAATAAGGGGCCTATGTCCATCAAGAGCGAAGAGGGGCTTTTGACCTCATATGTATATGTGGACTTCACCGGGCGGGACATGGGCGGTTATGTGAAAGATGCAAAGGCAAAGGCGGCCTCCTTGAAGATGCCGGAAGGCTATCGCCTTGTCTGGAGCGGCGAGTATGAAAACATGGCAAAGACCCGTCAGCGGCTGAAGATGGTTATCCCGCTTACCCTGTTTATTATATTCGCGCTGATCTTCCTCAATACGCGGTCGGCTGTAAAGACGATCATAGTGCTTCTGGCAGTTCCTTTTTCCCTTGTGGGCTCTTTCTGGTTTCTGTATCTTCTCAATTACAACATGAGCATAGCTGTATGGGTGGGCATCATCGCACTGGCAGGCCTCGACGCTGAGACCGGCGTGGTCATGCTCCTTTATCTGGACCTGGCCTATGAACAGTGGAAGAAGGAAGGCAAGATGATAAATGCGGACGACCTGAAGGATGCCATCATGCATGGGGCGGTAAAGAGGATCCGGCCCAAGATCATGACGGTCAGCGTCATATTGGCCGGCCTTATCCCGATCATGTTCAGTCACGGCACAGGGGCTGACGTAATGAAACGCATCGCAGCCCCGATGATCGGCGGCGTAATCACCTCTACCATCTTGGAACTGATCATCTATCCTGCGATCTACAGGATCTGGAGGGGAAGAAATTTATTTTCTATCTCAAAGCCTTTTCAAGATCATTTATCAAGTCATCTATAGTTTCCAGACCAATGGAAAGCCTGATGAGGCCATCCTTAATGCCGGCTTTCCTTAGATGTTCCTGAGGCATTGAGGCATGACTCATTGTGGCCGGGTGTTCGGCCAGAGATATCGGTCCGCCTAGAGATTCCGCTATCTTGAACAACTTAACCTTGTTAAGAAAACGTCTTACCGCTGCTATACCCCCCTTAATATCGAAAGATACCATCCCGCCGAATCCCTTCA
>Ga0153915_10000354_pt1 | contig 41726 bp, 35 predicted proteins | sample Opewatmetagenome_2_FD_107003 | JGI IMG/M metagenome (GOLD analysis project Ga0153915, IMG submission 107003) | Freshwater wetland microbial communities from Ohio, USA - Open water 3 Core 3 Depth 3 metaG | ecosystem: Environmental > Aquatic > Freshwater > Wetlands | place: USA: Ohio, Lake Erie...
TTGTTGAACTCACCGGCATTTTCGCCGGTATTTTTTGAATTGGGTTCAATTCTTATTTTTTCTTCAGGCACACCTAATTTCTCCGCCAGCTTTGCCATTGCTTCCGCTTCCGATATCTTACCATTCCCCCTGCCGGAACAAACAAAATACTGCGCTCCTGTTTTATTATAAACTGTAACAGCATGAAGCAACCGGACAGATTCTATTTCTGTATTAAAAGTATCTTTTAAGGAATTTATTTGTTTCGTCCCGGCGCCTAATACAACGATAGCGTCAATATTATTTTTAGTTCCGGTATTGGGATTATTAATATAGTCTTTTTCCAGATAGTAGCAAAGATAATTGGACACGGGAGCAATGCTTATGCCGTAAATTAAAACGATACACAACAAAAGAGGCAAGGTGTCGATTTTTTTCCTGGTGTTGAGTAAAAAAATAAAAAAAGATACTACAAGTAAAATAAACACAATAAAAAGAGGATCAAAAAACACCTTTAAAACAGCATGAACTTCATCCATAAATTTATCCGTCTCCCCCGTCCTTATATTTTTATTTCAAAAATGTCTTCTTTCGATAATATGTGTTTTCTACAGCTCCGCCCTCTGGATCACATCAAAAACAAATGTAACCTATCGAACAGACTATTGTTTATTACTAGAATCATATTATAGTGTCAATGTATTAGTGAGATTGTTTTGGTTACTTTTTTTGAAAATGCCAATAGATTAATTCAAAATATACAGCCAATTTGTTTCGCTTCTCTCTGTTCAGACCCAGAGTAAGAACAGTAAATATTAAATTGGAAACATAATCAACAAACAAACGTGTAAATATTATGCTTTTAGCCAAATAAAAATAGAGCGGGCTGTGCCATTTTCTTAGAAACTGGTAACGTGACCGGTAAAATTCTACGCGTGATTGCGCCTTGTGGCCGATACTTTGTCCCTGCAGATGATAAATAAGAGCGTCCGGCACCTGATAAATTTTCCATCCATGACGCCGCATTGTGTAAGCCATGTCCGTTTCTTCAAAAAAGAAAAAGTAACGTTCATCAAAAGCGCCGGCCTCGTCTAAAGATTTTTTTCTTATCATCATGCAGGCGCCGATTACCGAATCTACTTCAATAGGCGATATGTGTTTATATCTTTTGCTGGGATAAAAACACGGAAGCACATATTCCAGAAGGGATGTATTGAAGGCAAGCGTAAGTAAATCGGGAAAAGACGCGATGGAGTTTTGCTTACTTCCATCGGCATTTAAAAGCTGTCCGCAAACAATTGCGGTCCCTCCATTTGCCTCGCAAAAATCCCACAATTTATTCACAGCGCCGCTTGTCAATACGGCATCGGAATTCAACAGAAGGGCGTATTTTCCCTTCATTACTGCCAGCGCCTGATTATTGGCCGCGCCAAAACCTTTATTTTCTTTATTAGCTATTCTGATAACGGAGGGAAATTCTTTCTCCAGCATAGCCAAAGAACCGTCAGAAGAAAAATTATCAACAACAATAATCTCAAAGATAAGATCAGATACAGTATGATATACCGAGTTCAGACAGTTTATCAAAAGGTCTTTCGTATTCCAGTTGACGACAATTACCGATATGTCAATTCTACCGGCAGGATGGTCGACATAGCTTTCATTCATTAATCATTTACCGATACGGTTTGTTTTTATAAGTTCGCTCAATTTCGCGTATTTAAAAAATTTGTTAATTGAATCCGTAACAGCCAGTGTCAGGCCGGGCATGCCGTCGAGAATCCCCAGGCGGAAAAAATAGTCCTGGACAAATGTGAAGAAGGCGCGCAGGAAAGCACCGCCTGTTGAAGACCTCTTCCCCTCTTTAAAAGCAGTTTGGGCGCCCAGAGTTGAATATCTGTCAATTTTTTGAATGATTTTGCTAAGCCGGCTTTCCGTATAATGCTCTATAGCCGCATTTAACGCTCCAACTGTTCCCTGAACTTCCACAGATTCATGGACAATTGCTGTGCTCATCCGTCCTGCTTCTTTACGGAATAAGCGAACAATGCGATCAGGCCACCAGCCGGCATGTTTAATCCATCTCCCCTGGAAATAATTCTTGCGGGGGAAACTGAACCCGGCTTCCCTGACATCAGGATCGGTTATAATCTTTTTTATAATATCCGCCGTATCCGGCCCAATACGTTCATCGGCATCCAGAACCAGCACCCAGGGTTCGCGGCATTTATCAATCGCCGATTGCTTCTGAGGGCCGAAACCGCGCCACTCTTCATTGTAAATTTCACAATTAAACCGGGCGGCAATTTGCATAGTTGCATCAGTGCTCCCGGAATCAACAATAACAATCTGCCCTGCAAACGCAATACTCTGCAGACACTGACTAATATTTTCTTCCTCGTTCTTTGTAATTATTGCCACCGAGAGAGGAATCTTTTCCACAAATTTCTCCTTGGAAAACAAGCTATTAATTACTTTATATTTAACATGTTTGCCATTTTTGTTAATTTATAATTTATTTGATCATTTAACAACTACAAAATAAAAACATCCGTGTAAATTATTTAATTATAAAAACATTTTAATTAATATTAACTTAAATCCAGCAGATTAAAACATGATTTTTCTACCTTTATGTGTTAAAGGTAATTAATTAAGAAAAGAATAACGGTATCAGGATATTATGCACAAAATCGCTGTAATTATACCTAAGTATGGCTTGATCGGCGGAGCCGAACAATTTGCATCCGAATTAACCGGCAGGCTTGTTTCTTCAACGGGATATAATTTTCATGTATATGCCAATCACTGGCAAAATTCAGCCGCACCGATAACTTTTCACCATGCACCGATCATATCTTTCCCTAAATTCCTGACAACTCCCAGCTTCGCGTATTTTGCGGAACGCAAAATCAATCACGACCATTTTTCTCTTGTTCACAGTCATGAAAGAATTTTTGCCGCCGACATTTTCACCATGCACGGAATTCCCCATCGGTACTGGATACATAATATACGCCGCAAGCAAATGAACCTGTTTGATTCTGCCACATCATGGGTGGAAAAAAATCTTGTTTATAGAGGAAACGTCAAAAAGTTTGTCGCCGTTTCCAGCCTCACCAAAGAAATTTTTCTGAAGGAATATAAAATAGATAAGGACAGGGTTGCAGTTATTAATCCGGGAATAGATTTAAATGATTATGCCGGACAAAATAAAGATTCCGTTCGTAACAGTATCCGCGGTGAATTGGGAATTAATGCCAGTGATCCTGTAATTTTGTTCGCCTCGATGAATTTCGAGATTAAAGGCCTTGATGATATTTTGTTTTCTCTGGCCAAATTAAAAGCACAAAACCGGAATTTCAAACTCATTGTTGCCGGCAAAGGGAATATAGCAAAATATACAAAACTGGCCGAACAGGCGAAAATCGCATCCGACGTTATTTTTACCGGTCCCGTAAGCAAGGAGAAATTAATCAGAATGTATCTGGCTGGAGATCTTTATGTTATGCTTTCCAAATTCGACACATTCGGCATGGTTGTTCTGGAAGCAATGGCAGCCGGTTTGCCAGTAATTATAAGCAGTAATGTCGGCGCTAAAGATATCGTGCAGGAAGATAAAAACGGGTTTGTTATCAGTAATACATCCGATACCGATTATATCGCAGCGAAGATAGCTCTGCTGCTCGATGAAAATATTCGCCGGGAAATGGCCGCCGCTGCCGTTAAGACAGCAGCACAAAACACGTGGAACGATGTAACAAAAAAATACGCTGTCATTTATAAAGATATTCTGGAAGAAAAACGAAGTTGAAAGAAGGAACAAGGAGATCATTTAATTGTTAAGCAGCAAAGAAATAGGAATAATTATTCCTGTGCATAAAGCAATCCCTTCAGAGGAAGAAGAAGAAGCTATTTCCAGAGCTTTTCATATATTAAATAATTACAGATTTTATTTTGTAGCGCCGCGCTCCCTTGATTTGATTAGATATAAAAAATTCCTTGAATATTCGCCTGAAATAATAAGATTTAGCGATAGCTATTTTAACAATGGAGTAGATGGATATAATCAATTAATGCTCAGTGAAAATTTTTATATTAACTTTTCGTCATGTAAATATATTCTGATCTATCAGCCGGACTCATTTGTTTTCAGGGATGAATTGATGGAGTGGTGTAAAGAGGGATACGATTATATCGGAGCGCCATGGATAGACGACAGAAACAGACAAATAAATTTAAATGGTGTCGGCAACGGTGGATTTTCTTTAAGAAATGTTGAAAAAATTCTTTATATTTTCACCCGGTGCGAAATACAAACCGTGAACAATGAATCAATAATAAAACACAGATTTCATAAAATTCAAAATAAAACCATAACATTGAGATCAAATTTATTTAATTTAATTGGAAACAAAAAAACAGTCTACTATAGAGATAAAAATCTCAATGAAGATGGATTTTGGGGATTGATAGCGCCTAAAATTTCATGCCGTTACAAAACGGCGCCTGCGCGAGAAGCCGTCAAATTCTCTTTTGACAGGTACCCGGATGTTTTATATCAGATGAACGATTACAAGCTTCCGCTCGGATGTCATGCGTGGAATAAATGGAATCCCGAATTCTGGAAAAATCACATCTCAAAATTATGAAAAGCTTTATCGGAAAAAGCACCCGCTAAAAATCTTTCTTATTTTATAAAAAGATATCCTCAATAAATGCTTTAACGCCCACTTCAGGGACTCGGGAGGATGTAAATTCTTCGCTAAAAAACCAACATTGACCAATATATTTTTAGCCATTAATTTAGGGGCATTATTGGTACTGAGGTTAACGTCTTCACTCATTCGGTCGCCGCTATATACATCATTATAGTCCAACACAACATCATCTATAAAATAGGGCTTATGGCGGGCTGTATATCGAATAGCCAGATCCCAATCTTCCAGACTTGTCAGACTTACATCCGGACCGCCAAGTTCGCGATAAAGAGCACTGGAATGGACAAAAATTCCGGTGTCAATAAAATTTGCCTGTAGTAATTCGAAGAATGAAAATGGCATTCCGAAAACATGTCCGGAGTTGCGGAGGAGCATTTTGGCGTAAAAGCATTGGTACCCGGGATTTTCCAATATGCAGCGGTTGAATGTATCAAAATAATTCGGCATCATACGATTGTCGGTGTCAAGATAACAGATCCAATCATTCTTTGCGTGGCTCAAACCGATACTTCTGGCACCGGCACACCCGACTTTGCCGGCAGGAATCAAAATAATTTCACCTTTTTTTATTTCTTCATTATAAGTCGCCTTGATATAGTCGGACGTTCCATCAGTGGAACAATCATCCACAATTAACAATTCAAAACCATCGTATTTTTGGGATAGTACCGATTGAATAGCCTGATCGATGCAATACTTTCGATTATAAGCGGGCATAATGACAGAAAACGAAACTTGCCTGCGGCTTGTAGACATTTTATCCGCCGAATCATCAGTTTTAGCTATCATCGCTTAGACCTGATAGTGTCTTTTATTGTTTCAAAAAATTATTATCTGTTGTTTTAATCTGCCAAAGAATATTTATCATTGCAAAAAATATAAACAAGTAAATAAGCTGAAGACCTATCATAAGGTCTGCGAACATCCCCTGTATGAGCAAAGAAAGACCGCATGCCATAAGGCACAATGCCCAATTTGAGGTAAAAACATCTTTTTTATCTTTGTATAACAGCCATCCAATTCTAAAAAATGTATAAAAACAATACAGAAAAAAACAGACTCCGATAATGCCCGTTCTTACCGCCAAATCTATCAGTGTGTTATGCGGCATAAAAAATGATCTGTCATTTTTAGATCCCGCAGGATGAGGCAACTGAAAATTATTCTTAATGAAAAAATCCCGGTTGTAGCTTTGCATCCCATAACCTATTCCGCCGACAGGGTGTTCTTTTATAATTTGCACGTAAGCATGCCATATGGGGAAACGATACGTTTTAATTTCGGCGGCAACCGAATCCTGAAGAGCCTGCACATTAAGTTTGTTTTTGAAAGGCGTGATGACGATAAATAATGATAAACACAGGAGGGTAACCATAATTATTTTCTTATATTTGGCAATAAAAAACATTATTGGAACAATAACGCCAAGCAGCGCACCTTTCGTCCCGGAGAGGACTATTGCCAATGCAGTCGCAATTATGGACAAACAAAGAAATATTTTTTTATAAACATTGGATCCGGCAGAGAGTGGAATGGCCACAAACAAGGCAGGCGCAGCCAAAAATCCAATATGATTGATATCAACTCCCGCTTCCGGAAGGCCAAAACGGTGTTGCAACGCAATGCCTTTCAGAAAATAAAAATATATTAATCCGCCAATTGTAAATGTCATAATCGAAACTACGACGATCCATGATAAAATCAAAAATCGCCTTTGGGATTTGAAGTAGTTTATGAGGAGATAGAATATGATCAGATACTTAAGCAAATGAGTATAGAAATCATGAAGAGAGTTGCCTTTATCTAGAGCAAACGGAATACAAAACAATACCCAAAGGCTGAACAATATGAAAGGAACAGTAAATGGAGAGTTGAATGAAAATACTGTTCGCTTGCGGATAATAAGCAACAGAAGAATTGCGGCAGAGAAATAGAATGATATTTCCTGTGCAGACGTATTGAAAGGAAAGGGTATAATGAATATAAAAAAACCTGTAAGGATGATTATCGTTTGTTCTGATATATTTACCAGATTATTATTCTTAATGATGTTTAACATTTAATAGAATTCTTTTATTATAGTTCTTTCTTGCGCAGACGATAGAAACGTTCGTTCGGATACTGTTCTTTTCCCTGGTTTTTCATAATGACCGGTTCCTCAAACATTCCTTTTATGCCTGCCGGATCGCGATGATATTTATGAGCAAACATAAATTCACGATTGAAGAGGCTATATTTACTTCCTGAATGGCACTTGATATTTGTAGGCTTATACGTATTTGTTGTTTCTTCAGCATAATTGATAAAGCTTTTCATCTTAAAACTGCTGATTTCTCTTCCAAAATGATATATATAACGCCACGTCATATCGCCATCTTCCTCACCAATACCCAGCAATCGTTCATCAAAATAACCCAGTTCATCAATCTCCGACCTGTTAATCAAAAAATGCGACCATGACTTATTTATCAGGAATGACCTACCCTTGTTTTTCTCAATAGCCGAACATATAATATTCATAAAAGAAGGATCATTAATCATGACATCATCATTAATCAAAAGAATATAATCGTGAGAAGAATTTATTATAATACTGTTCCATAGCTTTGATAATCCCCTGAATTGGGGAAAGATAATCGGATAAACTTTTTTATGACGGGAGATAAATTCTAAAACTTCATTTCGATAATCTTCATTAAACTCCTGATGATGTTCGCCATTTACAGCAACAACAACTTCACTCTCAGGAACGTAATCTTTGATCCTGGACAACAAGGGAACAAAATAACGTGAGAACCTGTTTTCAAATGTAGTAATTCCAATAGATATAGCATCTTGATTAACAGATGTGTTTCTTTTTAGGGGATCTAATATATTTTTTGGAATATTTTGAATAATATTTTTTAAAATATCCATTCCCAATTATTTTATTACTCCCTGTTTAATTCTTATTTTTTTATCAATCCGTTTTCGCAATATGCGGGAATATTTTTTCTATTGAAATAATCTATATTCGGACCTTCTGTCCAATGCTTGTTCCCCAATGCATGAGGATGCCACATGTGCATGCATCGGGCATTTTTTATAATGGAGAGACCAAAAATTCCTTTTTTTGCAAGGCGTCTTGCCATATCCAGATCTTCGCCTCCCCATCCTACATAATTTTCATCAAAACCATTCACACTCTCGATATCCTTCTTGAACAAGGAAAAGTGTCCCCCAAAATTTTGCTTCTCGCCATAAGCTCGATTCAAACGACGTAATATGCCATATTTTACGAATTGACGGTGCTCCTTCTGGATTGGTTTTTCAGACATTTGATTATAAAAAAACTCCAATATTTCAGGGGTGATCTCGGTTTTAAAAATCTGGTCTGCTTGTTCCTGGCTCAAATTTTTGAATCGGCCCGCTAAATACATACCCTGTCGCGCCGAAGAATTGTGAAATGAAATCGTGTCAGGCAAGACGAGATTATCTCTGTCGAGGAAAACCAGATAATCTCCTCGCGACATGCGGATTCCATTATTACGTGTTGCAGATCGCCTTGCACCTTCGTGAGGATGCCATGCATGGACTATGGGGAAATCATATTGTGGTAACATCTGCCTGATCTGAGTTACAACTTCATCAGTTGAACCATCATCGGCAATCACAACCTCTAGAAAATCTTTAGAACAAAACCTGAGCGAATCAAGACAGCATTTTAAATAATCTACTTTTTCATAGAAACAAATAATAATACTTGTTTTCATTAACAACCTCCTGGCGATTTCACCACTGAGAAGTATCCATTTCCTCATTAATTAAAACTTGTGACTCTGCCGCATAATCGCCATTCTAATTTTAAAGAAAACCCTATTCATATGAGTGTTTATACTTCTTTTATATGGCGGAATCAAGGTTGCTGTTTTATCTTTATTATTTGCATGGTGAGCCCGTATCCGTTTTGCCAGATAAGGAAAAAGCTGATATTGATTCAATATCTGTTCTCTTGCCGTTTTCAATGCCGGCAGCCTCTTTTCCCATTCATTATTTTTAATGGCTGATTTAATTATATCCATGGCTATTTCAGGCTTTTCAATATCAATTCGAATGAACGATTCTTGGGGAAAATATTCTTCCAGATTTGTACATCCGCAGTAAAAGGGAATTGTCCACGACAAAAAACAATCGGCAATTTTCTCCGTCCAGTAATCGGGACTACAGCTATTCTCGATAGCCAGTGAATATTTATAAGGCGCCAGGCCATCCCATTTATCTTCTATGACCTGCACTGCTCTGCCAAACAGATCAATATCGATAGAAGCATTTTTTTGTATGAATTGCAGGAAAGACCGCCGTATAATATGTCCGGGAATATCCATAGCGTTCCCTGCAATCCAGGAAATTGTTTTTGATTTGGCGGGAATATCCATTTGACACAGCTGGTCAAATGATTTGTTGACGTGCCAGGGAAGAGACGGTTGCGAAACAATGTATCTGGAATGATTCGACGGTATATGATGAGTATACACACGGGAAAAGGGCTCATGCCCCTCAACCATCCAATCGGAATGACCTTTAACATAGGGTTCCTGCATAAGCGCCCAAATATTTTCTTTTGGACATTTGACAACGCTCTCGCATTTCATATTGTTATTGAGCACTACGGCAAAATCGCATTCTTCAACAGGATCAACGGTGAACTCAATTTTGTCCCAGATACCCTGATTACCCGGTGTCTGGCGCATCAGATCGGGCCAATCCCAATTTTTTATTATGCGGACAAGTGTCATTTTCTTGAGTTTACAGGTTCATCTTAGCGGCATTGAGGGTGTTTTTCATCAACATTGCCCTGGTCATCGGACCTACGCCGCCGGGAACCGGTGTAATGTATGAAGCTTTAAGAGAAACTGAAGCAAAATCAACGTCACCTACAAGTTTACCGTTATCCAGACGATTAGTGCCGACATCGATTACAACCACCCCGTCTTTGACCATATCTCCTTTTATCATCTGCGCGCGTCCGGCGGCGGCCACAATAATATCGGCGCGGCGGGTAACCGCTGCCAGATCTCTTGTGCGTGTATGGCAAATTGTCACGGTCGCATGACGGGCAAGCAGCATGAGCGCCATAGGCTTACCGACAATATTGCTGCGACCGACGATGACAGCTTCCTTGCCCGAAAGTTCTATTCCGCTTCGATCAAGTAATTCCATAATACCGTACGGCGTACAGGACGGATGGCAGGGACTGCCGGCAACAAGCCTGCCGACATTGTAGGGATGAAAGCCATCCACATCTTTACGGGGATCAATGGATTCGATAATCTTGTCAGTCCGGATATGCTTAGGTACGGGAAGCTGCACCAAAATACCGTGAATAAGACTGTCTTTGTTAAGATCATCAATCAAGCCTAACAGCTTTTCTTCGCTCGTCTCTGCCGGAAGTTTATACTCACGTGATAAAAAACCGACTTCGGCACAATCCTGGGCCTTTTTCCCCACATATATTTTAGACGCAGGATCCTCACCCACAAGAATAACTGCCAGACCCGGCACAATCCCTTTTTGCTTTAGTTCAATAGTGCTCTGGCGCACCTCGTTACGAATATCCTGCGCTATTTTATTCCCGTCGATAATACTGGCCATGTTCTGCTTCACCTCAAATCATTAATATGAATCACTAAGCAATCCATGGGAACCTATTCCGCACTGAGTTGCCTGGTATTCTTTATATTATATTCTCCGCTCGGGCGGGATTGCCAGACCTGCTGATTCCGCTGTGTTTTAGCGGCATATGCAGGACTTTGCTTTCGGAATTGGAGTTTTACAGTAAAATATTCCCCCTCGAATCCTATTGAAGAAATCGAGGGGGGGTGATTGTTAAATTACAGGTAATTTACTTTGCTTCTGAATATTTCTTTATAAGTTCTACAATTTTAGGAATATTCTCAGCAGGAGTTTTGCCTGAATAAATGTAACGAACAATCCTGTTTTTATCAACCAGGATGGACGTAGCGATTTTGTGCGGAACTCCAAGACTGCCTATTGTAAAGTCCGGATCGAGCAGAATGATGGCTCCTGTTTTCTTCTGCTTGCTCTTGGCAATCTGCTTAATGATGAAATTAGGCACAGGACTGTCCTTCTGGTTTCCTATACCCAATCCAATATACTTATTCTCGCTTTTCAAACGGATGATATCCTTGTTGGCATCCAGTGCCGTGGACACATGATCATTATCATCTGCCGAACTCGAGCTGGCATATACTATATAAACAACCTTACCTGCGTATTCCGGTGAACTGAGACTATACTCCTTATCGTCAAGCGCTGCGTTCAGTTTGAAGTTACCCATTTTGTCACCCACTTTCAACTCGGCCGCATAAGACACAAAAGCACTGCACAACAAAATCATAAAAACAACGGAAATTATCTTTTTCATTTTTTCCTCCTTTAAAATCTCCACAAATTACGTCACCGTTATTGTGCGATAGACTCAATATTTGTAAGTCGCGGAGCATTTATAAATGTTGAGGAATTATAGAGTAAATAAACAGCTCAAGCAAGCAAAATAAATCTTTTCCCGATAAGTAGTTATCATTTGAGAAGATATTTTTTATAAATAACAATAAAAAGGTTGAAACAGCCAATCAGTTATGCGAAAGTTTCATCAAATTTATTATCTTATTTTTCAATACAAATCGTAAAGAGACGACGATGGAAGAATTATCAACATCCATAAATACCGGCAAAGGCATCCACCGGTTGTGCCCTCTGTGCGGCACTGATAACGCCGGAGTGAAACCTTCCGTATACTCCAAAGATCAATGGATTATAAAAATGTGCGCATGTTGCCGTTTAGTTTATCTGGAGAATCCTCCTTCCTATGAAGAACTGGAAGAAACTTTCGCCTGGGAAAAGACATCGCATCAGGTTGAGCAAAAGAAAACAGAATCCGCCCTGCGGCGTGGCATGCGGGCTATCGAACATCATAAAGACAGACTGATTCGCCGGGACAAACTCATTTCACTGGTTAAAAAATACTTTCCCGCGGGGCCGGTGATAGATGTAGGATGCGGAGGAGGAGAGGTCATGTCCCGTCTGGATAAAAAATACACTCCCTTCGGCATCGAAGTATCAAAACAACTGTCCCAAAGGGCTCAAAAAATAGCAGAATCCCGGGGAGGCCGTGTTTTCTGCGGAAATGCTCTTCTGGGATTGGATACTTTTGAAAAAGATTTTTTTGCCGCGGCAATAATGTCGGCCTATTTCGAGCATGAATCCGCGCCGCGTGAGGTTCTTCAGAAAATCATACTGATATTGCAGCCGGGCGCTCCTCTTGTTATTAAAGTGCCGAATTATGGCTGTATTAATCGTATGGTTACGGGGGGGAGATGGTGCGGTTTCCGCTACCCCGACCACGTCAACTACTGGACGCCGAAAACCCTTAAAAAAATAATCGCTGATACAGGCTTTGAGATTGTCCGCTTTGACATCAAGGACAGGTTCCCCACCAGCGACAATATGTGGCTGATAGCCCGTAAACCTGCCTGATGCATTTTATCGGAAATTATGATAAATAAACTTCAAATTTCACGGAGATTATTTTAACTGTCAATTTAAAATAATCTTATTATCCTGTGAGGAATGCCCATTTTCACCAGTGTGAGAAAGAGGCTCTAAAAATATTTTTACATTAAAAAGGAGTTAAAGATGAAAGAAGCAGTAATTGTAAGTGGAGCAAGAACAGCTGTGGGAAAATTTGGTGGAGCGCTCAAGGGCGTTAAAACCGTTGACCTGGGAGCACTGGTGATTAAGGAAGCATTAAAGCGCGCGGGCTTAAGACCCGTTATTAGTGATTTATTAAAGAGCTGCCGCCCGGACGCCCTGGGCGATTTTGAAATGACAGACATTAATAAGAAATATTATGACTATGATGCCTCTCTGAAACCTGTTTATGTTGATGAAGTAATCATGGGCAATGTTTTGCAGGCAGGACAGGGACAAAACATCGGCAGACAGGCATGTATTACAGCCGGCCTTCCGGAAGAAACTCCTGCCTATACAGTAAATAAGGTCTGTGCTTCGGGCATGAGGGCAATCGCCACGGCTGCTCAATCGATTCTGGCCGGAGATGCAGAAATTGTTGTTGCCGGCGGTATGGAGAACATGAGCAACGTGCCTTTTGCGGTGCCGAATGCCCGCTGGGGCTATCGCATGAGTATGCCCTATGGCCAGATTACCGATCTGATGGTTTATGACGGCCTTTTTGAAATTTTCAATGGCTATCATATGGGTATGACAGCGGAAAATTTAGCGGCGCTCTACAAAATTTCCCGTACGGAACAGGATGAATTTTCTTTGAGAAGTCATCAAAGGGCTCTGGCAGCAATTGCCAACGGAAGCTTCAAAGAGGAAATTGTCCCGGTAATAATCCCGCAGAAGAAGGGAGATCCAATAGTGTTTGCTGTCGATGAAGGCCCAATGAATACAACCTTGGAGAAAATGGCCAAACTGCCGACAATTTTTAAAAAAGATGGAACCGTTACGGCAGCCAACGCTTCCGGGATCAACGATGCAGCTGCTGCTGTCGTGGTTATGAGTGCGGATAAAGCCAAAGAACTGGGGTTGGAACCCTTGGCGAAGATTAAAGGATATGCCACAGGCGGTGTTGATCCTGCGTACATGGGTTTAGGACCTATTCCGTCCACCAGAAAGCTCTTCAAAAAACTGGGCATAACCATGAAAGATATTGACCTGGTGGAACTCAATGAAGCATTCTCCGTTCAGGCATTGGCTTGCATGAGAGAGCTCGGCATTGACGGTGACAGGTGCAATCTCTTCGGAGGCGGTGTTTCTCTGGGCCATCCGATCGGCTGCACAGGCGCCCGTATCACCTATTCACTGGCCGTACAGATGAAAAGGAATAATCTAAAAATGGGTTTGGCTTCTCTTTGCATCGGCGGCGGCATGGGAATGTCCCTTGTTTTGGAAAGAGCATAAACTAAATTGCGCCCGATTTTTGCATATATACGACTCAATGCGTAGCTTATGCAGGGCGGCAATCTTGTAACACCATTTTTTAATATTAAATTAAAGGGGGCTGATTATTTTAGCCCCCTTTTTTGTTTGATACCATTTTGATTTCAAAGGATAATGCCTCATTAACATCTCTTTTCTTGACCAAGTGCCAGCTTTGATCTATAAAAATCTATGAAAAATTTCTGAGGGAATTAATGCAAGGAGATATAGATGTCATTAAATCTCAATAAATTAAAATACTTTCATGGCAGAAAAGGCCCCCTGCTGCTGATTATCATGGACGGCATAGGCATAGGAAAAGAAGATGAAACGAATGCCGTATACATGGCCAATACACCTAATCTTGATAAGTTATTCAAATCCAATTTGTATACGCAACTCAATGCCCACGGCACGGCAGTAGGCCTTCCATCAAATGATGATATGGGAAACAGCGAGGTGGGACACAATGCCATAGGAGCAGGCAGGGTATTTGATCAGGGCGCCCGTCTTGTAAACACGGCGCTCAAGACGGGAAGGATTTTTCAATCCGGGGTCTGGGAAAATATAGTAAAGCGTTCCGAAAAAGGCGGGACTGTCCATTTTATCGGGTTGTTATCGGATGGGAATGTCCATTCACATATCGAACACTTATTCATTATGATCGAAAAATGCGCTGAACTTAATTTTAAAAAAGTCAGGGTCCATGCACTTCTTGACGGAAGGGATGTGGGAGAGAGGACGGCTCTTGATTATATTATTCCTACAGAGGAGAAACTCAAAAATATTTCCGGGGAATCAGGTCTAGATTATGCCATAGCCTCAGGTGGCGGGCGCATGAAGGTAACCATGGACAGGTATAATTCCGACTGGAATATAGTTAAGAGAGGATGGGATGCCCATGTCCTGGGAGAGGGCAGAAAGTTTCCGTCCGCTTCCGAGGCAGTAAAGACATTTTATCAGGAAGATCCTAAAGCAACGGATCAGTATCTGCCGGCGTTTGTCATAACCGATGGTTCTGGAAAGCCCAATGGAACTGTCCATGACGGGGATGCCGTGATCCTTTTCAACTTCCGCGGTGACCGCGCCATAGAAATATCAAGGGCATTTACCGAGAAAGAATTTACTGAATTCGACAGGGGATCTCTTTCTGATATATATTATGCGGGCATGATGGAGTATGACGGAGATGCTCATATTCCCCCTAATTTTCTTGTGCAACCTCCGGCCATCGATCATGTCATCAGCGAATATCTTTGCGCTGAAAAGATAAAAACCTTTGCCGTATCAGAGACCCAGAAGTTCGGCCATGTCACTTATTTCTGGAACGGCAACAGTTCAGGTTATATTGATAAATCGGTTGAAAAATATGTGGAGATACCTTCCGACAGGATTGAGTTTGACAAGGCCCCGCAGATGAAGGCCAAAGAGATAACGGATACAGTTATAGAACTGCTCAAGAGCGGCGATTACAAATTCGGCAGAACGAATTTTCCGAACGGCGACATGGTCGGCCATACCGGTGTAATGGATGCAACCATTATTGCGGTGGAGACAGTGGATAAGTGTGTTGGAGAACTGCTGGCCGTGATAAAGGAGACAGGAGGCCTTGCCGTTATCACTGCGGACCACGGCAACGCTGATGAAATGTTCACGATAGATAAAAAGGGCGCAAAATCGGTAAAGACCGCTCATTCCCTGAATCCTGTTCCCTTTATAATCTATGATCCCCAATATCAGGAGGAATACCGGATGGCAAACATTAAAGATAAAGGATTGTCTAATATCGCGGCGACTCTCCTGAATCTTCTGGGATATGAGAAACCCGAAGAGTACGATCTGTCACTGATAGAAATGACGCCCGGCGGAAATCAATAATCAAAAGGTTCTATGTTCAAAATTTAAGATTTAATATCTTTGAACATAGAACCTTTAATCTTACTTACCTGTAAATACCGGTTTTCTTTTTTCCAGAAACGCTTTCATGCCTTCCTTCTGATCCTGTGTGCTGAAACACTGTGCGATGCAGCTTACTTCCAGCTTGTTGGCATTATCAAGAGGCAGATCAAATCCGTAATTCATGGAGGTTTTCGCCATCTTCAGGGCGAAGGGAGGAAGTTTGGCCAGTTTTAAAGCGAATTTTCTGGTTTCTTCCATAAGATTTTCCGCCGGAAATATCCTGTTGACCAGACCTATTTCATAGGCGCGCTGTGCGTTAATCTGAACGCCGCTTAAAATCATTTCCTTGGCGATGCCCATTCCGACCAACCTGGGCAGACGCTGCGTCCCGCCCCATCCGGGAATAATACCGATCAGGATTTCCGGCTGACCGAAAACGGCCTTTTCCGAAGCAAACCTGATATCGCAGGCGAGTGTTATTTCCGTACCGCCGCCCAGGGCAAAACCGTTGACTGCGGCAATGGAAGGTTTTGGCATTGTCTCAATAAGACGTAAAGTGCGATGCCCCAGTTCCATCATCTTCTGGCTTTCAATCGTTGTGCTGTCCTGCATCTGCGAAATATCCGCTCCGGCCACGAAAGCCTTGTCCCCGGCTCCGGTTAAAATCAGCACTTTAATTTTTTCGTCCTTTTCACAAATAATCGCCGCATCCAGAATTTCCGATAATATTTCGGAATTCATGGCATTTAAAACTTTCGGTCTGTTAAATGTAATGGTTGCGATTTCCTCTGTAACGTCAAAAAGAATATTTTTGTAATCCATCAGTTCCTTCTTTCTTTTAAAAAAAATATGGAGACGCCTTGGAAGCGCATCTCCATATTTACCGTTTAATGTTAGCCTTTTCTTTTCTTTAATTCTTCCGCTCTTAATTCCTTACGCAGTATTTTACCCACCGTGGTCTTGGGCAGGTCCTTGCGAAATTCAACTTCTGTCGGCAGTTTGTAGGCAGCCAGATGAGACTTGCCAAACTCGATCATTTCCTCCGCCGTAGCCGTCTGCCCTTCCTTGAGAACGACAAACAGTTTCACATTTTCTCCGCGTTTCGCGTCGGGAACGCCGATAGAGCAGCACTCTTCCACTTTCGGATTAGTATAATAGAACTCATCGATGTCACGAGGATAGACATTGTAGCCGCCGGAAATAATCATATCTTTTTTACGGTCGACTATAAAGAAATATCCGTCCTCATCCACTGTGGCAATGTCTCCCGTATACATCCAGCCGTCCTTAAGAACGTTGGCTGTTTCTTCAGCCATTCCTTTGTAGCCTCTCATCACCTGCGGTCCCTTGATGATCAGTTCACCCGGCTTACCGATGGGTATTTCCGTCACACCGTCATCAAGATCAACAATTTTAGCAAGGGTATCGGAGGCAGGAAGGCCGATACTGCCGACCTTCTGTTTTCCGTTAAACGGATTCATATGGGTCACGGGACAGGTTTCAGTCATACCGAAACCTTCAGAAATATATGCTCCTGTCAGTTTCTGGAATTCATGGATGACTTCCACCGGCAGCGGCGCGCTTCCGGAAAAAGCCCCCTTGATACAGCTCATGTCCGTTTTTGCCAAATCAGGATGATTGAGCATCCCGATATACATGGTCGGAACAAGAGGAGTAAAAGTCGGTTTGTAGTCCCGGATTGCTTCCAGCAGCGGTTGCGGTTGCGGCTTGGGAATCAGTATCTGATTCCACCCCAAGGCAACAGACAGATTCATGGAACAGGACATTCCAAAGACATGAAAATAAGGCAGGGCGCCCAGCATGACTTCATGCCCTCTTCCAAAGGTCGGGAACCATGCGTTAAGCTGCTGTACCTGTTTGCTGAGATTTCCATGTGTCAGGATAACGCCCTTGGATACACCGGTTGTTCCACCGGTATACTGGTACATGGCAATATCGTCGAACGTGTTTTTTACGTTTGGCGGATTGGGCTTGTACTTGGCAATACAATCCATCCAGCGATAGACATCCGGTGCGGCTTTCACGTCAGCAAAGGGGAATTTCTTTAACTTCTTTCCGAGAAACCTTTTAATGGGATTAAGGAAATCGCCAATACCCATGTAAACGATCTGTTTAATCTTCGTCTTCGGCCGCAGATTGATCATCCGATTTCCGAGGGCGTCAAGAGTAATCAGAACTTTGGAATCGGAATCCGTGAACTGATGTTCCAATTCCGGATCAGAATAGAGAGGATTATTAAGAACAACGATGGCGCCTATTTTCAGGATGGCATAATATGCGACAACGCAGGGAATGCTGTTCGGCAGAAGAATTGATACGGCATCACCCTTCTTGATGCCCCAATCCGTCAGACAGGTCGCAAATCTATCCACCTGATCCTTGAACTTACTGTATGTCATCTTGTAGCCGACAAATACCATAGCCGTTTCATTGGGAAAATCCTTTGCTGCTTTTTCAAGATAGTCCGGCATGCAGAGTTCCTCATACTTGATAAATTCCGGAACACCTTTTTCATAGGATTTTAACCAAGGTTTGCTATCATAAATACTTGCTGCCATTGTTTATCGCCCCCTTTAAAATATTTTGATTTTTAACATTATACTCTGCTGCCGTTAAAATTAAAACAATTTTTTAATAAAAAAAGCCCGGACTGAGTTCAGTCCGGGCTTTTTGATAAATAACGTTTTGTAAATAATTACTTAAGTCGCACAGGTATCAACGGGAGCTTTTGTTTCTTCCAAACCCATGCTCTTAAGAACGATTTCTGCAATATCCAGAGCAACCATTGTCTCCGACTTCTGTTTGTCTTTGATTCCGTCCGAAATCATTGTCAAACAGAACGGACAGCCGACAGCCACTGTGCTGGCATTTACAGCTATAGCCTGATCGGTACGCGCATTGTTGATTCTGTCGCCATGTTCCTCCATCCACATCCTGGCACCGCCGGCGCCGCAGCAGAAACTCTTGGAAAGATTACGTTCCATTTCAGCAAGCTTCATGCCGGGAATAGCATTCAAAATGCTGCGCGGCTGATCGTAAACCTGATTGTAACGGCCGAGGAAACAGGAATCATGATAAGTGAATATTCCTTCTACGGGCTGGGTGAATTTAATTTTACCCTTGGCAATTAAATCGGCGATAATTTCAGTGTGATGATATACTTCATAATTGCCGCCGAAGTTGGGGTAATCTTTCTTAATGCAGTTATAACCGTGCGGACAAATAGCGATGATCTTCTTAACGCCATAGCCGTTCATTATTTCGATATTGGCCTGTGCCTGCGACTGGAACAGATAATCGTTACCGCCGCGCATAGCCGAATCACCGCAGCATCCTTCTTCATTGCCCAAAATGCCGAAGCTGACACCGGCTGTCTGTAAAATCCTGGCAAAAGCAACGGATATTTTCTTTCCACGGTCATCAAAAGATCCTGAACAACCGACATAGAAGAGATATTCCACGTTGGGATCTTCAGCCAGGGTTTTCACACCAAGTTCTTTTGCCCAGTCGGCGCGCATATGAGCACCGATACCCCACGGATTGGAGTTGTTTTCCATATTGCGGTAAGTTAATTGAAGTTCCGGAGCGAAATCCGCTTCAGTCAGAACTTTTAAGCGGCGCATATCTATAATTTTCTGTATATGTTCAATGGATGCTGAGCAGTTTTCCATACAGTACATACAGTTGGTGCAATCCCACACTGAATTCAGATCGACGACTTCGCCAACCAGAGCTTTTTCCGGAACCGCGCCTTCCGCAACTTCAGCCGCCGGAGCCTGTGCCTCTGAACCTTCAGCGGCGGGGGCTGCCACAGCCTTTGCTTTAATCGCAGCAGGAGCTTTTTCCAGCCAGTGTGTCTTTATATCCTGAACCAGCTTCTTGGGAGATAAATGTTTGCCGGTAAGATAAGCGGGGCATCCATCCTGACAACGACCGCACTTGGTGCAGGCATCGGAATCAAAAATCTGTTTCCAGGTAAATTCTTCCAGCTTGGATACACCGAAGGATTCCTGATTTTCAATATCACGAATCGGTTCCACATAACCGGCCGGTTTCAGCGTGGCAAAGAAATGATTAGCCGACGTTGTAATGATGTGCAGCAATCTGGAGTAAGGAATGTAAGCGATAAAACCCAGAGCGATAAATGTGTGCGTCCACCAGAACACCTTATGAGCAGTCTTGGCACTCTCAACATCCATACCGGAGATAATATTGGCCAGAGTCCAGCCGACAAACGAACATACTTCCCATGCCGGAGTTACTTTATCCGGGCCAATACCTTCAATGAGAGTAGCGCGAATGCGCAGCGCTTCAATGAAAAAACCGGTAACGATAATACCGCCAATAAGCAAAAGAGCGACAGCGTCATCAGTAGTATTATCAGATGTGCCTTTGTAGCCAAGGCGATCCGGTTTCTGAATGTACCGGCGATATGCCGCCATCAGGACTCCAATGAGCACAAGCAGTCCGAACAGATCCATCAGGAAGGAAAAGCCCATATAAAAGCTGCCGCGTAAAAACGCCCAACTGAACAAAGGTTCCGTTATATGGAATTCACCGGCATCGAAAGCTGCTCCGAAAATTAAAACAAAGAAACCAAAAAAGATGCAGCCATGCATAATTCCAGGATAAATGTCCTTCCATGTCTTGACCTGAAAAAATCCGTTCATGATGAGAGCTTTTATTCTTGCCGGAAGTTCGTCAATGCGGATTTCATCCTTGCCTATTGCTTTCCACATCTTCCAGCGTTGATAAACACCGTAAGCAAATATAGCAACAGCTATGGCAGTAAAAAGAAAAAGGAACGGCTCAAAACTTCCAGCGTTCCAGAATACCTCACGACCTTCATTTCCTATCCCTATCGGGCTAATGTTCTGTTCCATCGATCCTCCGAAATAATTGAGGGTTTTTAAAATATTTTAAATTAATTTTTTCCCTAAGTTTATTAACTCGAATATAAATATTCCAATGCAAATTTATTTTTTATTTTCAGTTTCCGGCAGAAGCCGAAGCCTCTGCCGGAAATTTATTTAAACAAATAAATCTTAGGCTACCAGTTTCTTGCAGGCAGCGGTTAATTCGGGAACAACCTTGAAAAGATCATCCACCACACCAAAATCGGCTTTGGTAAAGATGGGAGCTTCCGCATCCTTATTGATAGCCACGATGCATTTGGATGAACTCATGCCCGCCAGATGCTGAATCGCACCGGAAATTCCGCAGGCGATGTACAGATTCGGAGAAACAACTTTTCCTGTCTGTCCGACCTGATCTTTCTGCGGTCTCCAACCGGCGTCGACTGCCGCGCGGGAAGCGCCGACCGTGCCTTTGAGCAGATCTGCCAGTTCTTCCAGGATCTTGTATTCATCCGGACCCTTCATGCCGCGTCCGCCGGAAACAATAATATTGGCTTCGGTCAAGTCAACTTTGCCGCTCGTGTCTTTCTGAACTTCCAGAACCTTGCTCTTGGGAGCGTCAACAGCCACATCTACCTTGGTTACAGCAGCACCTTTGGCATTTTCCGCAGCCGCGAACACGTTGGGACGAAGCGATGCCATTGCCGGGGTAGTATTGAATACTACTTCACCGAAGCACTTGCCGGCATACATAGGACGAACAGCAACAAATTTGCCACCGTCAAGCTTCACATCCGTGCAGTCAGTGGCCAGACCACCGGCCAGCTTGGCAGCTACGCGACCGGAAAGATCCTTGCCCTGAACGGAAGCGACAAACAGTGCGATTGCCGCATCATTATCCTTTAATATTTTGGCGACGACCTGCGCATGCGCTTCGGTTACGTATGGTTCCAAAGCCGCGTTGTCGCCTACAAAAACTTTATCTACACCGAATTTACCCAATTCGGCAGCCAAACTTTCTATACCTGAACCAAGCAGAATGGCGCAGACTTCATCTCCCGACTGATCAGCCAGTTTTCTGGCCGCGGAAGCAAGCTCAAAACTTACTTTACGCAGGGCGCCGTCTCTCTGTTCTGCAATTACAAATACTCCTTTTGCCATTTTTCATTCCTCCGCTTTTAAATTAAATAACTTTAGCTTCTTCCCTTAGACACCGGGCCAATTCCGCCGCCTTCTGCGCTGCATCATCACCGCAGATAATTTTTCCTGCCGCTCTGGCGGGAGGCGGAGCAAATTTGGCTACTTTGGCTTTCACATCTGTTGCGACTCCCAAAGCTGCCGCGTTTTTCACGTCTACTGGTTTTTTCTTGGCTTTCATAATGCCGGGAAGCGACGCGTAGCGGGGTTCATTGAGACCTTTCTGCGCCGTTACCACGCAGGGTAAGCTGGTTTCTACTGAGAGCTGTGCCCCTTCGATCGGTTTGATTACTTTAACGGAAGAACCGGCGTAATCCAGTTTGGTGACCAGGGTCAACTGGGGGATTCCCAGAAGCTCGGCCAGCATTGCTCCTACCTGACCGGAGTCATCGTCAATGGCGCGCTGTCCGCAGAAAATAATGTCATGGGGCAATCCTTTGATTGCGGCAGCCAGAGCTGACGCTGTAACAAAAGCATCCGCGTTATCCAGAGCGGGATCACTGATATGAATTCCTTTATCCGCGCCCATTGCCAGAGCCGTTCTGATTGTTTCCATTGCTCTTGCAGGTCCCACGGAGACAATTGTAACGTCCCCGCCGTTTTTCTCTTTCAGTTTCAGAGCTTCTTCCACACCGTACTCGTCATAAGGATTCATAACCCATTTGATCTGAGAATCATCTATCCCCGATCCGTCAGCTTTTACTTTGATCTGGGCTTCCGTATCCGGTACTTGTTTCACACATGCGATAATGTTCACTTTGTCCAACCTCCTTCTTCTGTGTGCAATTCTTTCGGGAAAAACACACATTTTATTTTTTCTTTTTTTATAAAAAGTCCGATTCCCATTTTTATGAGAACCGGACTTTAAAATTACAGTCTGTTTTTGACGATGTCGTCAACAACGGATGGATCAGCCAGTGTGCTGGTATCACCCAGGTTGCCAATGTCGTTCGCGGCGACTTTCTTCAAAATTCTTCTCATGATCTTGCCGCTGCGTGTCTTGGGAAGACCATCCGCCCACTGAATCTTATCAGGTGTCGCAATAGGTCCGATGATCGTGCGGACATGAGCGATAAGTTCTTTCTTCAGAGCGTCGGTTTTTTCTACACCGGTCTTCAGGGTTACGTAAGCGTAAATGCCCTGGCCTTTGATGTCATGCGGCATGCCGACAACGGCGGCTTCCGCAACAGCCTTGTGGGCAACCAGAGCGCTTTCGACTTCGGCGGTACCCATGCGATGACCGGAAACATTGATAACGTCGTCAATACGTCCGGTAATCTGATAGTAACCGTCCTTGTCACGGCGGCAACCGTCGCCTGTCACATAGTAGCCGGGGAATTGCTCGAAATATGTTTCCTGGAAGCGCTTGGGATCGCCGTAAACGCCTCTCATAATTCCGGGCCACGGAACCTTGATGCACAGAGCGCCGCTGGCGACTGTATCGGTGAATTCCTTGCCTTCGTCATCAACCAGCACAGGCTGTACGCCGAAAAAGGGCAGTGTAGCCATACCGGGTTTGATATCAATTGCGCCGGGCAGCGGGGTAATCAAAATTCCGCCGGTTTCAGTCTGCCACCAGGTATCAACGATGGGACATTCGCCGCGGCCAATCAGATTGAAATACCAGTTCCATGCTTCGGGGTTGATCGGTTCGCCGACTGTTCCCAGGGTCTGCAGAGAAGAGATGTCGCATTTTTTCACGAAATCATCGCCTTCCTTGGCAATCGCGCGGATAGCGGTCGGAGCGGTGTAGAAAATGTTAACTTTGTATTTCTCGACTACCTGCCAGAAGCGGCTGTAGGTCGGATAATTGGGAACGCCTTCAAACATAACGGAAGTTGCGCCATTACAGAGAGGTCCGTAAAGAATGTAAGTGTGACCGGTGACCCAGCCAAGGTCGGCTGTGCACCAGTAAATGTCGCCGTCATGATAATCGAAAATAATCTTTTGGGTGTAAGAGCCGTAAACCAGATAACCGCCCGTGGTGTGCATAACGCCCTTGGGCTGTCCGGTGGAACCTGATGTATAAAGGATGAACAGAGGATCTTCGGCATCCATCCATTCCGGTTCGCATTTGGCGTCAGCTTTAGCCATTTCTTCGTGCCACCACTTGTCGCGGCCGGCAGTCATATCGCACTTGATCTTGTCACCGACTCTCTTAACAACAATAACACTCTTGACAGATGGGGACTGTGCCAATGCCTCGTCAGCTATTGTTTTCGCGGGAACGGCTTTGTTGCCACGGAAAGTTCCGTCGCAGACAACCAGCACTTTGGCTTCGCCGTTGACAATTCTGTCACGAAGAGCGTCGGCGCTGAATCCGCCGAAAACGATACAATGAATGGCTCCTATACGTGAGCAGGCCAGTGCGGCAATGGCCAGTTCGGGAACCATCGGCATATACAGACAAACACGGTCGCCCTTCTGAACGCCCTGGGCCTTCAGAACATTGGCGAACTTGCAGACTTCCTCATGCAGCATTTTGTAGGTTAAAGCTTTTTCTTCGCCGGGCTCGTTGCCTTCCCACTGAATAGCAACCTGATTGCCGCGTTTTTCGAGGTGTCTGTCCAGACAGTTGTAAGAAACATTCAATTTGCCGCCTTCAAAAAATTTAACAAAGATGGGGCCTTTTTTAATGTCAAAGTTATAGTCCATAACTTTATCCCATTTCTTGAACCAGGTTACCTGCTGTTCGGCGATCTCCGCCCAAAACTTTTCAGGTTCTTCAACTGAACGCTTCCAGAGTTTGTCATAAGCATCTCTTCCGCTTATCCAGGCTTTTTTCTTTGCCTTTTCAGGAATCGGATATATATCCTTTAATTGAACTTTCGTTGCATCAGCCATGATAATTTATTCCTCCCTAATTTTTTTATGATTTAAACGTTTTTATTACGCCTTGATACCGTTGAAACAACTGTCCTAACTGCTTATAATAAATGGTGTTTTTGAACACAGGTCACAACTTGACCGCAAGTCATATCTGCCTTGGGATTCCCCTACCTTAAGATTACCCTGATGTCAAGAAATATTTGATATCCGAAAATGTTATTTTTATTCTTTTAGAGACAACAACAAATTATCAATTATTTTGTTGGCGGGAAAGGCACCGGAATGTTTATTCTTTAAAAATATTTAATATTTAATAATTAATAATTGTTTTTCTTGTTATTCACTATGTTAAACAGGGCGAGCATAACGTCCCGGGTTTTTTATACAAGTACTTAATCTGCTTTAAACTTAGCCCCGTGAAATATTCTTGACATAATTTATTATTTAATGTTAGTCTTTATCAGTGTATTTTGACCAGCGGTTTACACAAATAATGTAAATCGCAAAATACACAAAAAGTCGTGGAAGTCGTTTTCAGAAGATACCCGTTTTCTGAGGGCGGAAATTAATTGGTTCTCTTTTATTAAAGGAGGAAAGAATGAAGAGATTTTGGTTAGTTTTGTTGTCACTGGGGCTGGTCATGGCCTTCAGTGTGTCAGCCCTTGCGGTTGACGTTAAGGTTAGCGGCGAATATTACGCCACCGGTTTGTATTTAAATAAAACATATGTTGACGATGGCATTGCCGGAGATAATTTCCAGTTTGCCAATCCCAGCACGGCTTTCTTTTATCAGAGACTGCGCATAGGTACGGATTTTATCGTATCTCCCTGCCTGAAACTGGTAACCCGTTTTGACGCCATGGAAAGAATCTGGGGCGGCGCAAGATCTAATCCTGGAGCTTGGGATTCGATGTCGGCAGCAACAAGAGCCGAAAATGAAAACATCGCCTTCGATCTGGCTTACATCGATTACACTTCACCCATCGGTTTATTCCGTGTCGGTTATCAGCCGGATTACGAGTGGGGAACAGTTTTCGGAAATAGAACCTCCGGACCCACCGCCGGCATAATCACTTACGCAGCGGTTTCAGGACCGGTTACTGTAATAGCACAGTATGCCAAGGAAGAGGACGGCAGCGCCAGCGCCGTTACTACCGGCGTTACAACCACCGATCAGGATTACGACTCCTACAGACTAGGCGCCATTTACAACTTCAAGAACAGCGCGGCGACCGGCGAAGTCGGCGCTCTCCTGCTCTACGAACGTAATGCGGAAAATAAGGCATACTACTACTATGGTTATGATATGGGCTATATGACAAACGCTTACAAATTTATACCCTATTTCAAAGCCAATGTTGGACCCGTTGCCCTGCAGGGTGAATTGGAATACACTTTTGGCGATGCGGTGAAAGCCGAGTCTACCTATCTTAATTCGATAGGTGGTCAGCCTAACATGACCATCGGCGCTCTGAGCGTATGGCTGGATGCAGTTGCCAACTTCGGCATGTTCAATGTAGGCGGCACGTTTGCCTATCTGTCCGGCGATGATCCCGGCACCACCGACAAACTGGAAGGCGGATCTTTAGTTAACTTTGCCGGTCTGGACTGGAATCCCTGCCTGATTATGTTCAACACCTCTTTAAATTACTGGTCAGGCACCATTTACGGTCATAACGGCACAAGCCTCAACAGTGAGATGTCCAACGCATGGTTCTTCCAGGGCAGAGTCGGTGTAAAACCCACTCCTAAGTGGGATGTAATGCTGGCAGTTTCTTATGCCATGGCAGATAAGAAACCTGCAATAAGTAGTCCGGACCCGGGAGTTGTCACTACTGCCGGCGGTACCTACGGCACTGAAGTTGACATTACCGCAACCTATAAGATCACCAATAACCTGTCCTATATGCTGGGCGGCGGTTATTTATTCACAGGTGATTATTTCAAGGGACAGGATAATGAATCTAGGAGCCAGATTACGAACGACTTTATACTTCTCAACAAACTTACTCTTAGCTTTTAAGAGAATTATTGTTTAACTTTTAACAAACCCCGGGAGAGCGGGTAACCTCCCGGGGTTTTTATGTAAGTGGTTAATCTGCTTTAAGCTTATCCCCCTTGGAATATTCTTGACAAAATTAATTATTTAATGTTAGTTATCCACAATGTATTTTGACCAGTGGTTTGCATAAATAATGTAAATCGCAAAATACACAAAAAGTAGTGGAAGTTGTTTTCGGAAAATACCCGTTTTCCGAGAGCGGAAATTATTGGTTCTCTTTTATTTAGGAGGGTAAAATGAAGAGATTTTGGTTAGTTTTGTTGTCACTGGGGCTGGTCATGGCCTTCAGTGTGTCAGCCTTCGCGGTTGACGTAAAAGTCAGCGCCGAATATTACGCCGCTGGATTGTATTTAAATAAAACATCAGTACTTGCTCAGGAAGGTCAGGAATTCACCAATCCCAGCACAGCTTTCTTTTATCAGAGACTGCGCGTGGGAACGGACTTTGTCGTATCTCCCTGCCTGAAACTGGTAACCCGTTTCGACGCAATGGAAAGAATCTGGGGCGGCACGAGGTCTAATCCTTTCTATTCCGATCCCGGTCAGCAGGTTACTGATGATGAATTTTCTGCAGGTTCAAGAGCTGAAAGCGAAAACATCGCATTTGACCTTGCTTACATCGAGTACGTTTCACCAGTCGGTCTGTTCCGCGTTGGTTATCAGCCGGATTACGTCTGGGGAACAGTTTTCGCAGACAGAGCCACTGGAACCCCTGTCGGCACGATTACCTATGCTGTCCCTGTAGGACCGCTCACAGTTGAATTTCAGTATGCTAAAGAAGCAGACAGAAACTACAGCTATCTTGACACCAATATGGCTGGAACAGATGCGGATTACGATTCTTACCGTTTGGGCGCCATTTATAAATTCAAGGGCGGCGAAGCGGGCGGCCTTCTTCTTTGGAACCGCGATGCGCGTGCCAAAGGCGGATTCCCCGGCGGCGGATATAATTACTTGACAAACGTTTTCGCTCTGGATCCTTATGTCAAGGCCAAGATCGGTCCTGTTAACGTGCAGGCGGAAGTAATTTATTTCTTTGGCGATGCAATGAAATGGGAAGATCAGGATCAATATCCCAACGGTTATTCTAACATCGGCGTCAGCGCTCTGAGCGTTTTTCTTGATGCAAACGCCAACTTCGGCATGTTCAACGTCGGCGGTTCTTTTGTTTACCTTTCCGGCGACGATCCCAGCACTACCGATAAACTCGAAGGTGGAGACAACTACTACGGTGCTACTATCAACACCGCAGGTCTCGACTGGAATCCCTGCCTGATTCTGTTCAACAATGACCTGAACTACTGGACAGGCGGAATATACGGCCACAACGGTTCCTCTGTAACCAAAGAGATGTCCAATGCCTGGTTCTTCCAGGGCAGAGTTGGTGTAAAACCCACTCCCGCGTTGGATGTAACCCTTGCACTTTCCTACGCAATGGCCGACAAGAAGCCTAATTTTGAAGGACCTTCTTTCATGCAGTTCAACAACGGCGGCTATGGAACGGAAATTGATCTTACCGGTAATTACAAACTTACCAACAACCTGAACTATATGCTGGGCGTTGGTTACCTCTTCACCGGTGATTACTTCAAGGGAGTTGCTGAACCCGGAAACACCGGCAGACAGACCGAGAATGACTTCATCGTCATCAATAAACTTACTCTTAGCTTCTAAGAGAATTTTTGTTTAACTTTTAACAGACCCCGGGAGGGCGGGTAACCTCCCGGGGTTTTTTATTATAAACTCTGAGAACAAATCACGGCAAGCCTCAGTGCTGTGCGAAGATTCAACCAGAGTATCTTGCTTACAAGAACTCAAGAAGGCCAATTTTCAAAAATGAAGGTTAGCAATATATCCGGGTTATACTCCTTATAAATCATCATCTTCAAACTTATCTTGACAAAATATTATATACGGTGTTAGAAAAAGTTGTATTTTTTTACCAGCGGTTTACGCGCAATTTCCTGTAAGCCGCAAAACACACAAAGAAGTTAGAAGTCGCGGCAGTCGTTTTTAGAAAATACCCGTTTTCTAAAAATATAATTTGTTTACTTTATTTCAATTCTAAGGAGAGAGGAATGAAGAGATTTTGGTTGGTTTTGTTGTCGCTTGGGCTGGTCATGGCCTTCAGTGTGTCAGCCTTCGCGGTTGATGTTAAGGTCGGCGCCGAATATTACGCCGCCGGAATGTATTTGAATAAAACTAATTTAGCAGATCAGGATACAAATCCGAGCACAGCCTTCTTTTATCAGAGATGGCGTGTCGGAACGGATTTTATCGTATCTCCGAGCCTGAAACTGGTCACTCGTTTCGACGCAATGGAAAGAATGTGGGGCGGAGTGCGGTCTAATCCGGGAACGGGTCTTGACACACTGTCAGCGGGAACCAGAGCGGAAAATGAAAATATCGCTTTTGATCTTCTTTATGCACACTATGATTCCCCAATCGGAACTTTTAAAGTCGGTTATCAGATCGACGCAGCATGGGGAACGATATTCATGGATTCAAGCATGCCTCGCGGCACCGTGGCATGGAGTTTAACAAAAGGCCCCATGTTCTATTACCTGGGATTCAAGAAATTTGACGACAAAAGCTACAGCGCGGTAACAACCACAACAACCCAGACAGACGTCGACCGCGATAAATACGCTCTGGCAGTAAAATATACAGGACAGAGTTTTGACACCGGTCTTCTCGGCGGTTGGGCAAGAGACGCCAGATCAAAACCAACCAATAATTCCTTAACTTTCTTCTATTACCTGCAGCCGTACGTTAAAGCCACTTTCGGTCCGGTCAAGATTCAGGCGGAAATAGATTATTTCTGGGGCGACGTACCTAAAGATTCCACTGACATCACTGTTCCCAACAAGAAACTGGAACTCCTTGCCGGCTGGGTTGACGCGACCGCCACTTTCGGCAATTTTTATGCGGGCGGCTCGGTGGCCTATGTCTCCGGTGACGATCCCAGCACAACTGACAAACTTGAAGGAAGTTCGGGAATAGTAAACGGCGGCCAGGACTGGAACCCCTGTCTGATCATGTTCAATAATGATGTTGCCTACTGGGTAGGCAGTGTTAAAGGAAACGACAGCTCCAACATCAGCGGACCGATGAGCAATGCATGGTTATTCCAGGGCAGAGTCGGTGTGAGACCAACACCTCAATGGGATGTCATGTTGTCGGTTTCCTACGCGCAGGCTGATAAGAAGCCTGGTATTTTCGACACGAATGGCATTCAAATAGGAACATTCTCCAACGGCACCTACGGTACGGAAATTGATCTGACCGGCACTTACAAAATCACCAATAATCTGTCCTATATGCTGGGCATCGGTTATCTCTTTACCGGCGATTATTTTAAGGGCACGGATACAGGCTCAAATAAAGTTAACGATGATTACATGCTCATCAACAAACTTACTCTCAGCTTCTAAGAGAACGATTGTTTAAATCTCAAAACCTCCGGGGCGGCGGACAACCTCCCGGAGGTTTTTTATGTCTTTTGACTAATCCCTGTAAATTGTGTTAAATAACTTGATATGTCTTCCGCTGACGCGGAGCCGGAAGAATTTCCGAGAGATGTCACTGTAGAGACTGCTCCCCGAGCAATTCCTGCTATTAACGCGGCGCGTTAAGGGAACGCGCGCTACATTATAATTGTAGTCCGCAAAAATATTAAAAAATTACAAGGAAGTTTCTCATTAATAAAATTTCTGGAAATACGGCGGGATTGCGCGCCATACAAATCAAACAAATAGAGCGTCTGGGACACAAAGGCATTCCGCCGGAAAATATCATCACTCAGGATCTTGCCCGCCAGTTGTCTTTTATATCCCGCGATATCAACCGGCAAATCGGCCTGCTCATCAGCCGCAAGGGAGAGATCACAACTGTAATTATAGGCGACCATAAAAGCATCCTGATACCCGATCTCGAAAGGTTCCGTTCTTCATCACTGCGTTTCAAAGGATTGCGACTTATTCATACGCATTTAAACAGCGAAGGACTCTCCGATGAAGACTTAACCGACTTATCTCATCTGAGGCTTGATCTGATAGGCGCGCTGGAAGTGTATGAGGACGGCTCTCCCGGGATACTGCACTGGGCGCATCTTATCCCGGAAAATCCGTCCGGGAACTACTGGCAGTTCATGAAACCGGCCGAACCGCATCAGCTAAAATTAAATTTCCTTTTATTCATCCAGGCGCTGGAGGATGAATTCGCCAAAAAGCAAAAGTCGCGCAAAATGGAGGCTGCAGAAAAAGCCATTCTTCTGCGCGTGGAAAAAAATCCGCTGGCCGGCGCCGAAACATCGCTGGACGAACTGGCTCAGCTGGCGCGCACCTGCGGCGTGGAGGTCTTCGATTCCATTGTGCAGTATCGCCCTCAGCCCGACCCCAAATTCATGGTGGGACGCGGCAAGCTATCTGCCGTTGACCTGCGGGCATCGCAAATCGGCGCCAACATGCTCATCTTCGACCACGAACTGACACCGGCTCAGGCGCGTTCTATCAGCGATTTCACCGGCTTGAAAATAATCGACCGCACACAGGTTATCCTGGATATCTTCGCCCACCGCGCCCACAGCCGCGAAGGAAAAATTCAAGTGGAACTGGCACAATTAAAATATCTATTGCCGCGTCTTTCGCACATGGACACTTCCTTTTCCCGTCTGGCGGGCGGAATCGGCACAACAGGCCCCGGCGAAACAAAACTGGAAATCGACCGCCGCCGCATCCGTGAACGCATTCACCGTCTGGAAAAAGACTTAAAAGGCATAACAAAATCCCGTCATCAACGTTACGGGCGAAGGGAAAAATCAGGATTGCCCATTGTTTCCATAGTAGGCTACACCAACGCCGGCAAATCGACGCTTCTCAACACACTTACCAAAAGCTCCGTTTTGGCGGAAGACAAGCTTTTTGCCACGCTGGATACGAAAAGCGCCAGGCTGCGTTTTCCTCAGGACACGGAAGTAATTATAACCGATACGGTAGGTTTTATCCGTAATCTTCCCCGAGAGCTGTTTACCGCTTTTCGGGCGACGCTGGAAGAACTGCTCGATGCCGATATTCTTTTACATGTAATTGACGCCAGCAGCAGCCAGATGGAAGAACAGATCGCCGCCGTGGAAAAAATTCTGGAAGAACTGGAAATTAACGACAAACCGGCAATAAGGGTGCTGAACAAGTCCGACCTGGTTGCTGATAAAGATTTACTGGAGAATCTCTGCCGCCGTTTTAGTGCAGTTGCGGTTTCGGCGTTGGATAAGCGAACGCTCTTCGAATTGATGAAAGAAATAGAATCTCTGCTTTCCGGTAAACAACTCTTTTCACCGCGCTGATTTTATGCTACTGAAAAGAATGAAGATATACAAACAAACATACGGATTGGAATGCATTCATGAATAAGGATTATATTGAAATACGCTGGCACGGCCGTGGCGGTCAGGGCGCAATAACGGCGGCAAAGATTGTAGCCGGCGCAGCTTTCGTCTCCGGCTATCCGGGCGTAGTAATGGCGCCGACATTCGGCACGGAGCGCAGGGGCGCGCCGGTCATGACCTCACTGAAGATATCCAAAGAAAAAATATATGATTTATCACCCATTGAGACTCCTGATATCGTTGTCGTCCTCGATCACCTGCTGCTCAAAGAAGCTGATGTAACTCATGGACTGAAACAAGGAGGGATCATAGTTTTAAATACACCCATGCCGCATGAATCATATAATTTTAAAAATTTCAGGCTGGCTACTGCGGACATTACAGCCATATCGGTTGAAGCAGGCCTCCCCCACGGAATGGTGAATACCGGAATTATAGGTACGCTGGAAAAAGCAACAAATCTTCTGGGAATTGACATTCTGATCAAAGGAATTGAAGAGGAATTCCGGACACGAAAGCCTGAAAAAAACTCGGCTGCTGCAAAAATCGCCTATGAACGAACCGTGGCGGGAGGTTAAAAAATGGGTACAAGAAATTACAAAAGAAAAACATCGCACAGTGAACACGGGCCCGGTGACGGCGGAAGGACAGGATCATGGAGAGTGGAGCGGCCTGTTTTTGACCAAAGCCTCTGCATCCCCTGCAAAAGAAATAAAGAAGCCTGTTTCATCTGCTGGCTTTTCTGTCCGGAAACGGTTATTTCCAGAACAATACCGCCCAGGGTCGATCTGGAATACTGCAAAGGATGCGGCATATGCGCTGAAGAATGCCCAACCAAAGCCATCACCATGGTAGACGAGGCCCATTTTTCAGAAGAAGAAAAGGATAAGGAGTAGACTCCATGCATATTATAGAAAATGGAAATGTTGCGGCGGCTCTGGGCGTCAAACTATGCCGTGCCAGTGTTATAGCAGCCTATCCTATCACCCCTCAAACACCGCTTACAGAAAAGCTCTCCGAATACGTTGAATCGGGAGAAATGAAGGCCGAATACATTCCCGTAGAGAGTGAGCATTCCGCTCTTGCGGTATGCATTGCGGCTTCATCGGCCGGCGCAAGGACTTTCACGGCAACCAGCGCCAATGGTCTTCTTTACATGCACGAACAGGTGCAGTGGGCGTCGGGCGCCAGGCTTCCCCTTGTCATGTGCGTAGTCAACCGCGCCGTAGGCGCGCCGTGGAATGTCTGGAACGATCAGCAGGACTCTATTTCACAGCGTGATACCGGCTGGATACAAATCTACTGCTCTGATCACCAGCAGATCATTGATTCTGTCATCAAGGCCTTCTGGATTGCAGAGAAAGTGAGCATACCGATTATGGTCTGCTATGACGGATATATCCTTTCGCACACTTACATGCCGTTTAATCTGCCCCGGCAGGAAAAGGTCGATGCTTTTTTGCCGCCATTCAAGCCGGAATATGCCCTGAATCCCGATAATCCCGCAAACCTCAATACCGTAACCCTGCCTGATGTCAGGATAGATGTTAAAGGAGAACTTGCCCACGGATATATGGAAATCCGTTATCTGCTTCAGGAAGAACTGCGAACAACAATCACTATGGCAGCCGAGGCGGAAAAAAGATTTGGCGAGATATTCGGCAGAAGCGGCAATCCGTATATTGAGCCTTACCGATGCGACGATGCGGACTATATCGCCGTGGGACTGGGATCGGTTACCTATCAATTGCGCGTCTGTGTGGACACATTAAGAAAAGAAGGCATCAAAGTGGGCGTCATGGGGATTCGCCTTTACCGGCCTTTTCCGGACACAGCAATTGCCGATGCCTTAAAAGGGAAAAAAGGCATTATCGTCTTTGAAAAAGCATTGAGCTACGGTTATGAAGGAGCGCTGGCATCGGACTTAAAGTCCGCACTTTATGAACATCTTGCCGGCACAGGCGCCCTGCCGTTCGTTCAGAATTTTATTCTGGGAATCGGCGGTCGCGAAATCCGGACAGATGATTTGACACAAAGCCTCAGAGAGGCGACAAAGAGCAGGATTTCCAAAGAGCCCCTTTGGATCGGGCTAAAGATTTAGGAGAATCACATGCAGGCTAAAACAAATATTTTAGGTTTACCGACTGAGGAATTTGTCCATCCGGGGACAAGGGCATGCACCGGCTGCGGTCTGGCTATCGCTTACAGAGTCGGCCTCAAAGCCCTTGGAAAAGATACCATTCTTGTTGTTCCTCCCAGTTGTCTTACTGTTCTTCAGGGTCTGTTCCCGATTGCCTCGACAAAACTTCCCTGCCTGAATGTGACCTTTGCTTCAACTGCGGCTGCCGCCACTGGAATTCTGGCCACTCTTAAAACTCAGGGTAAAGAGAATATCACGGTTGCCGGCTGGGCGGGAGACGGTGGAACAAGCGATATAGGATTACAGGCTCTGTCAGGCGCCGCCGAACGCGGCGATAATTTTATCTATTTCTGTTACGATAACGAAGGCTACATGAACACCGGCGTGCAGCGCTCGGGCACTACCCCGATCGGCGCCATCACCGCAAACACACCTTTCAAGGGAAAGTTGCAGCAGAAAAAAGACGTGCCGGCCATCATGGCAGCACACAACTTAAGCTATGTTGCCGCCTGTTCGGCAGCATACCCGCTGGATCTTTACGACAAAATAAAAAATTGCATGAATCTTCCGGGCACAAAATATTTCCACATTCATATTCCCTGCCCGCCTGGATGGGGTTATGATCCGCGATACGGAATAAAGATCGGCAGGCTCGCCGTGGAAACCGGATATTATGACCTCTACGAAATCATTAACGGGGAATTTAAACTGACTGCGGCGTCGGAAAAGCTTATAGAAAAACGTAATCTGGTGCCGGTTCGCGAATATTTCCGCGCTCAGTCACGATTTAAGATTCTAACGGATGCACAAATATCTGATATCCAGAATCAGATCGACGCAAAGTGGGCGAAGTATTATAAAAAAGACGAGTAGCTTTTTGCCACTTCTAAAGCAAAGCTATATCTTTGTTGACACAGCCTGCCTCGGCACACAGGCCGGGTATTACGCCTCATCACACTGTTGCGGCCGGTATATCTCAGCATCCCAGCGCGATCTTTATGGCATCGATGGTAATATTGCCGCCGGACATAATCATCACAACTTTTTTCCCCGCCAGACGATCTTTTATTTTATAAGCTGCCATCAATGAGACAGCTCCGGCGCCCTCGGCCAGATTATGCGTTGTGGTCATCGCCATTCGGATTCCTTCGAGTATCTCGTCTTCCGTCAAGAGCACAACATCATTTATGGCGTCTTTAAGAATGGTGTAGGGCAGATGAAACACGCTTCTTGCGGCCAGGCCTTCGGCAACTGTATGTGCCTCGTCCAGGGTTACAATTTCTCCCTTTTTCCAGGAATTATAAAATGACGGAGCATTCGCCGCTTCCACTCCTATTATCTCTATATCAGGATTGATCGCCCGCGCTATTTTTAAAATTGAAGCGCAACCGGCGCCGCCGCCTATGGGACAAATGATTGTATCCGTCAAAGGCAGGTCCTCCATGATTTCCAGCCCCATGGTGGCCAGACCGTTTAAAATTTCCGGTTCATTGCCCTGCTGAACATAGTAATAACCGGCGCTGTCCACAAGTTCTTCGCAGTAAGATTGAGCATCGTAGAAATCATTCCCGTGGATAATAAGTTCCGCCCCGTAACCTTCGATAGTCCTGTTGATTTCAGGATTGTTACCCTCCGGCACAACAACTGTGCAGGGTACCTGAAACCATTGTCCCGCCCAGGCCATCGCCAAACCATGGTTGCCTCTGGTAGCAACGAGGATACCTGCTTCCAGTTCTTCTCTGGACATGTGATGAAAAAAATTAAGCGCCCCCCTGATTTTGAATGATCCTGTAGGATTGTGATTTTCATGCTTGACGAACGCTTCGCAGCCTATAAAACGTGATAGCTCAGGATAGTGCGTCAGGTTTGTTCTCTTCAGGTATTTGTCGGTAACTGCTCTCGCCATAAAAGCCCCGGGCAGATTAACCTGCCTACTCAATAATTCATATTTTTTCAGCATAAAAATCCCTCCTTGATAGTTGCAGCCAATATGTATCCTTTTTAATCTTTCATTTTAAAATATTCAATATAATAAAACAGCCGTCTAAATGTATTTGTTTATCATATCGGCGTATCCAGCCGAAGCGCCAATATTGGACAGGACAACCGCCTTGCCTCTTTCTCCCCGGCCTGTCAGTTCTTCGGGACAAGCAAGCAGTTGCATAATTCCCCGCAGCAACTCATCTTCATTTCTTATAGTGATACCGCAGCCCGCTTCTTCCAGCAGGATTCTCTCCTGGCTGAAATCTTCCATTGAAGGTCCGTAAAAAATTACCTTGCCCCATGCCGCCGCTTCAAGAATGTTCTGGCCTCCTTTCGGCACGAGAGAACCGCCGCAATAAACAAATTCAGCCAGCGAATAAACCTTAAAGAGTTCTCCGATCACATCAACAATTATGATTCTTTCATCTTTCCTTTGCCTTCCCTTATTCATATCTGTAAGTGTTATGAAATCATTCAATTTCCCCTGTTTCAAAAGGTCAAGAATATCACCGGTTCTTTCAATGTGCCGCGGCACGATAATCAGTTTGAAATCTGAATAAAGTTTTATAATTTCTTTATAAACCTGAATGATAATTTTTTCTTCACCTTCATGTGTGCTGCCTGCAACAAAAAATCTTTCGTTTTCACGCGCGTTAAAACGGCGGGCAATTTCCTCCTGCAAAACAGGCGAAACCATTGCCGCAAGGCCGTCATACTTGGCATTTCCCAGCACTTTTATTTTGGTGCAATCCATGCCGATACTTTCAAGTCTTTCCGAATCAATTCCGGAAATCATTCCCGCCGCGTCTAAATTATTGAGAACTTTCGTCCAGAAAAATCTTGTCATTCTGTACCGCCGGTAAGAACGAGGCGATATCCGGCCGTTAACCATCAATGTTTTTATCCGGTGCATTTTGCAGGCATGAAGAAAATTAGGCCAAAGTTCCGTCTCCACCAGCACAAAAATATCCGGTTTGGCCATTTTTATGACTTTATTCACAATAGGAAGAATATCCAGAGGGAAGTAAATAAACGCGGCGGCTTCTTTGATAAACTTCCGTGCCATTTTCTGACCTGTTTCGGTAGAAGTGGAAAAGATAATTTCCACTTCCGGATTTTTCTTTTTCAGGGAAGCAACGATCGGAGCTGCAGCCGTCACCTCGCCAACCGAAACAGCGTGGATCCAGACACGCGGTCCGTCCTTTAATCCGTCAAGTATTTTCGTCTGTCTGCCGCCAAACTTCTGGATAAAACTTTTGCGGTATTTGCCGGTAAAAATTATTTTCAGCAGATAATAGGGCGCGATAATTATTGCGGCGGCAAACAGAATAATATTATATAAAATATGCATTAAAGTATTTTTAGATTTTTCTGCCCCGGTGTCAAGCTACTTTTATCCATAAACGCAAAAGAAATTTAAAATGCATTTATTGACAAGGCCGGTTCTTTAGTATATTTTAACTTCACAATCAAACAAACGGGGAAAAATAAATAATGAAATTAATAGCCCCTTCAATCCTTTCTGCAGACGGCAGCAAGCTTGGCGAGGAAATTCTCGCCGTGGAAAAAGCAGGCGCCGACTGGATTCATATTGACGTAATGGACGGGAATTTTGTTCCCAATATCACCATGGGACCGTCAATAATATCGAATCTGAGAAAAATAACAAAACTTCCTTTTGATGTTCATCTGATGATTGAAAATCCCGACAGGTATATTGAATCTTTTTACAAAGCGGGAGCTGATGTTATTACAGTTCATGTCGAAGCGTCTGTTAATCTGAGCCGTACTGTTGAACTGATCAAGAGTTTCGGCGCAAGAGCGGGGGTTTCCTTAAATCCCGCAACTCCTCTGACACAAATTGAAGAAATTATTCGTCATATTGATCTTCTACTGATTATGTCCGTTAATCCCGGATTTGGCGGACAACAATTTATCGGGACATCCCTAGCTAAAATTGCGCGGGCAAAAAAAATGCTGGAAGGAATGCCGCGTCAACCCCTGCTGGAAGTTGACGGAGGAGTGAATATTAAGAACATCGGCGATATATCCGGGGCAGGAGCAGATGTTATCGTTGCCGGAGCCGCTGTTTTCGGCAGTGAAGATTATCAAAAAACCATCTCTTCCTTGAAGCTTGCCGCCAATTAATCCGATTATCAATCAATAAATAATTCCCGCGTTTTTATCTACCGGAGGGAAACAGTTCTGTCTTTATTAATTTCATTTTAGAAAGACGAAAAGCAAGCGCTGTCCGGAGGCAGCCGAAACCATATTCCGTGCTTCGTTTGAAATTAATTGATGACGCTTCGGCAAAATAACTTGTCGGACAGCTTACTTCCGCGATAGTATAACCGAACCAGACAATCTGAGCCAGCATCTGATTATCGAATACAAAATCATCGGAATTATTAGTAAGCGGTAATCTCAGCAGAAGCTCGCGGGAAAAGGCGCGGTATCCGGTGTGATACTCGGAAAGTTTTGCGCCGATTAAAACGTTTTCGGTAAGGGTCAAAAAGCGGTTCGCGATATATTTCCAGGCAGGCATTCCTCCCTTCAGGGCATAACCGCCGAGTATTCGGGAACCAAGCACGCAATGATAAAGGCCGTTGCCGATCAAAGAAGCCATAGCAGGAATCAGCATGGGCGTGTATTGATAATCAGGATGCACCATGATCACTATATCCGCTCCTTCTTCCAGAGCCAGCCGGTAACAGGTTTTTTGATTGCCTCCATAACCCAGATTGCGTTCATGCACAAAAACTTTAGTCAGAGGAAGCCTGGCCGCAACTTTTGCGGTGTTGTCAGGACTGGCATCGTCAACAAGAATAACCTTGTCAACGATGCCCTGAGCCATGACTTCCTCGTATGTTTTAAGCAGAGTTTTCTCGGCATTGTAAGCCGGCATTACCACCACTACTTTTTTATTCTGAAACATGCCCCGTCCGATCCGTTCGAGTTTTCTTATGCAAAATGAGCGTCAAGTTTCTGCTGCTGTTTCTTTGCTTCCTCCACCATTCTTTCCATTAATTCAGCTACGGTAGGTTCATCGTGAAGTAAACCCATCACCTGTCCCACGGGGAGCACGCCTTCTTTCGTGTCACCGTCTTCCGTGGCGGTTTTTATCGCGTGGAAACCATTAGCCATAAAGGCCAGCTGCCGGGAATTTTTCCAGCCGGACAACAAAACTCCCACAAACAGTTTGAAGAAAGGCATCTTTAATTGTTTGGCGATATCCTGCGCGTTGAAGAAAGCCGCCGGCAGATTCAATCCCTTCCTGATCGCTTTTTCGGCAGCTTCCGTTTTCATGATACGGCAGAGAAGTCCGTCAAATCTATCCGAGTATAAAGTATCTTCCACATCTTTTTCCATGGAAAGTTTTTTATAGACATCATGCAGAGGGCTTTCCTTTGTCGTCATAAAACGGGTGCCCATAGCAATGCCTTCAGCACCCAGTGCCAGCGCAGCCGCCAAGCCCCGCCCGTCGCCGAAGCCGCCGGTGGCGATGACGGGAATTTTTACCGCATCCACCAGAGACGGAACCAGAACCAGAGAGGTCACATGCTCGCCGTGTGCCGCAGCTTCGTGGCCGGTGGCGATGACGCCGTCACAACCGTAATCCTCCGCACGCTTGGCATGGCGCGCGTTGACTACTGTGGCTATTACTTTTCCGCCGTAGGCATGCGATTGTTTCACAATCCAGTCGCCCTTGCCCAGAGAGAAATTAATCACCGGCACTTTTTCTTCCAAAAGCACCTTGGCGTTTTCAGACGCGCCCGGAAACAAAAGCGTGGCGTTCGCTCCGAAAGGTTTATCCGTGAGGGTTCGGATTTCTTTGATTGCCGCGCGTGTCTGTTCGGCATTGAAAGGTCCTGTAGCCAGAATTCCCAGTCCTCCCGCGTTGGAAACAGCCGCGACCATTTTCGGCACACTGATCCAGCTCATGCCTGATAAAACAATTGGATGCTTTATTCCAAAAAGTTCTGTAATTTTAGTTTTCATAAATATTTTTCTCCATTTTTTATTTCTTGGTGTAATCGTAAACGCCGCGGCCGGTCTTACGCCCGAAATTACCGGCACGGACAAGTTTTCTTAACATAAGCGCGGGACGGTACTTTTCACCCAGTTCTTTGTACAAATCTTCCATGATATGCAGCAGCGTATCAAGACCGACCAGATCGGCCAGCGCCAGCGGCCCGATGGGATGATTGCATCCCAGCATCATGCCTTTGTCAATATCTTCGGCGGAGGCCAGACCCTCATCCAGCGCAAAGAAGGCTTCGTTGAGCATCAGGCAGAGTATGCGGTTGACGACAAACGCGGGAGCTTCCTTCACGACAATAACTTCCTTGCCGATTTTTTTACCCCACGCTTTTGCCGCTTCCAGTGTTTCCGGGGACGTCTGGTAACAGCAGATTATCTCCAGAAGTTTCATTACGGGAACAGGATTGAAGAAGTGCGTACCGATTACCTTGTCCGGACGTTTCGTCACGGAAGCCATTTCCGTGATGCTGAGTCCCGAAGTATTCGTGAAAAACAGGCAGTGCGGTGGAACCACTCCTTCCAGTTCAGCGTAAACTTTTTTCTTCACATCCATAAGTTCAATAACAACTTCAACAACAATATCCGCGCCGGTTGCCGCCTCTTTGATATCCAGAGTTGGCTTGATGCGACCGAGAACTGCATCCATTTGTTCCCTGGTAATTTTACCTTTTTCCACGTCGCGGCTGAGATTCTTCTTGATAGTATTCATACCGCCGTCAATAAATCGCTGTTCGATATCGCGCATGGTTACTTCATATCCCGCCTGCGCGCAAACCTGAGTTATTCCGTTACCCATCAGACCGGCGCCCAACACACAAACTTTTTTTATTTCCATTTTACTTCCCCTTTTATAAGTATTGTCTTATTCGGATAAAGTCAGTTTATCCAATATTTTTAATAAATGTTCAGGGGGAAGCTAACAAACTATTTACGCTAAAGTCAAGATAAAACCCATATAGAGAAAACAGCAGATTTTTATTGAACAAGCCATGTAGATGTGTAATCATACAACCTCAATTTTAAAGGATCAGCTTCGGCATTGTATTCATGTTTATTATAATTGACGGCTATAATCTAATACGGCAATCGGATATATTGCGCCGTTATGAGCGAAAGAGCCTGGAAGGAGGACGCAGGGCTCTGATAGCGAAACTTGCCGATTATGAAAAGAAAAAAGCTCACAAAATTACTGTGGTTTTCGACGGAGGTGAAGGCGGCTGGGCGGATGAAGGAAGAGACATGGAAGGAAAAATTAATATTATTTATTCCCGTCACGGCGAAAGAGCCGATGACGTCATAAAACGTATGGCGGCGGATACCATGGAAGAGACTGTCGTGGTTTCTTCCGATCGCGAAATATCTTCCTATGTTACAAAACTGGGAAAAACTCCCCTTGCCTCACCGGAATTTGAAAAAATTATGAATAACGTTTCATCTGAGTCTTTCAGGAAAAACTCTGTGGAAGATAAAAAAAATAATGAGCGGCAATCAAAAAAGAAGGGACCGTAAAAAAGATTGCCCCGCGCCAGAAGACACGCGCAAAAAAAAATAAAAAAACTTTAATAAATAAACAGCAATAATTACAGGACAGGCAATGTCTGCCGAGTAAA
>Ga0153915_10000355_pt1 | contig 41664 bp, 32 predicted proteins | sample Opewatmetagenome_2_FD_107003 | JGI IMG/M metagenome (GOLD analysis project Ga0153915, IMG submission 107003) | Freshwater wetland microbial communities from Ohio, USA - Open water 3 Core 3 Depth 3 metaG | ecosystem: Environmental > Aquatic > Freshwater > Wetlands | place: USA: Ohio, Lake Erie...
GCTGTGGATCGGCGGAGGAGTCGCTGCCGTCGTGGTCGTGATTGTCGGACTCGTGCTCACCCTCGGCAAGCGGTCTGAGACCGGCACGGGCGGGCGTGGGCGGGTTCCCACCCAACCCACCGCAGCGCCGGGCGAGTCGGTGAGTGCGCCAGCGGGCGCGGACACCGCACGCGCAGCGCTTCCCCCGGTCACCCGGTCCGCTCCACAGCCGCCGGCTCCCACGCCCGCCCCTGCCCGGGTACCTGCCGGGGTTCCCGCCCCGCCGGCGCCCGTCACGGTGCAACTGCCGGAAGGTGCCAGCGTAGCCGGCGTGTTCATAGCGATCGGCGGCCTCCCGATCGACAGCGTGAGCGAGATCATCATGGACGGCCGCGCCGGTTACCGGGTGGTGCAGCGCCTGTCCACTGGTGAGGCGCTGGTACTCACGGCCGTACCGGTCCCGCCGGGCTCGGATTCGATCGGGCTGGGCGCGCCCCAGGTCATGAGCATGTTCGGCGACGTGGTTGGGGCGCGGCGGTACTGGAGCTATCAGGTCAACGTGCGCGGCAGCGTGTCCGAAGGCACGCTCTCCCGGCTGTTGGGAAGGCTGATCCGCGCGCGACCGGGGTCCTGAGGGCGGCGCTGGTCCGCGCCGCTCAAGGCCGGTGCGGGGGGACCGGCTCTGCCTGCTGTCGTGCCTTGCCCAAGATGCTCTTCAGTTCGGTGACGCCCGGCACCCGACCCTGCAGAACCAGCTTGCCGTCGATCTCCAGGGCCGGCGTGCGTAGCACGCCAGCCGCCGCCATACTCGGGACGTCCTCCACCTTGCGCACATCAGCCGCCCACTGAAGCTCGGCAAGGGCGTCGATCGTCCGCGCTTCCAGCTCTTTGCACCGCTGACAGCCTGGGCCGAACACACGGATCAGCATTGTCAGTTCCTCCGCCCGCCGAGCGGGCTCATGACAGCCAGCCATACAGCAGCCCGGTGACCGTGGCCATCACGACCACGAGCGTCACGAACGCCGCAGTCTTGCGCGTCCCCATGATACTGCGCATCACCAGGATGCTCGGCAGCGACAAGGCAGGCCCCGCGAGCAGCAGCGCGAGGGCCGGCCCCTTGCCCATGCCCGAACCCAGGAGTCCCTGAACGATCGGCACTTCGGTGAGGGTCGCGAAATACATGAGCGCGCCGGCGACCGACGCGAAGAGGTTCGCGCCGAGCGAGTTCCCGCCGACCGCCGCGACGATCCAGCGCGATGGGACGAGACCTTCCTCACCCGGCCGACCGAGCAGCGCCCCGGCCGCCAGAACGCCCAGCAGGAGCAGCGGCAGGATCTGCTTGGCGAACCCCCACGACGCGGCGAACCACTCGGCTGGCTCTCCGTCCCGCGTGCTCGTCGCCACCGCGAGGCCGAGCGCGCCGGCCGCAAACGGCACGGCCGGGGCAGGGAACCCCACTCCTGCACCCGCCGCCACCACTCCCGGTACGACGACCCGCGCGAGCGGCAGCCCGAACCACGCGACAAGCGTCCCACCGAGCACGAGCGCCGCACCGATGGTCAGCACCCACTTGATGTGGTAGACGGCGGCGAACAACCCGCTCGCGCCGGCAGGGGCACCCCAATTGGCAAACACCAGAATGCCCACCAGCGACGCGAACAGCAGTCCGGTCTGCCACAGCGGGCGGGCGGGCTGCGTGTCCCCCACGTCGAGCTGGGCCGCCGCCTTGGCGCGCTCCTCGCGACGGAACAGCACGTGCATCACCAGCCCGATCACGATGCTGAACGCCACCGCGCCGGCGGCGCGTGCGATCCCCAGCTCGGTCCCGAGGATGCGCGCGGTGAGGATGATCGCGAGGACGTTGATTGCCGGGCCGGCGTAGAGGAACGTCGTCGCCGGTCCCAGTCCGGCGCCCCTCGTGTACAGCCCGGCGAACAGCGGGAGCACCGTGCAGGAGCACACGGCGAGGATCGTGCCCGACACCGAGGCCACGCCGTACGCGAGTACCTTGTTGGCCCCCGCGCCCAGGTAGCGCATCACCGACGCGCCGCTGACGAACACGGCGATCGCACCGGCAATGAAGAAGGCGGGGACGAGGCACAGCAGGACATGCTCGCGCGCGTACCAGCGCGCGAGGGCGAACGCTTCCGCGATGACCTTGGGTAGCGGGAGCGCCTCGACCGGCAGGAAATAGACTGACAGGAACCCGCCTGCCAGCAGCCCTGCAGCCCGCCATTCGCGGCGCCAGAACCTCACGGAACCTCCCGCCGGAAGGTATCGGGTGTCCGGTGAAGGGCCCGTGAAGTCTGCTTGACGCAGCCTTCGACTGGAGCCTCCGGGAAGGGCCTGCACACACACGAGCCCCACCCGGTGCGGGCGGGGCTCCTCGACGTGGGCGGCCGCCGGCCTAGATGCCGATCTGCAGGCCGCCCATCGCCGTGATGAAGCGCGTGCTGCTGCGCGCCAGGTACCGCCCCTCGATGAACGCGCCGATGACGACGAAGCTGAGGCTCAACCCGACACCGCCGCCGTACATCGCCTTCCATTCGTCCGTGGAGGGATTCCCGCTATCTCCCGGCGAGTAGTGGTGGTCCAGGTAACCGGCACTCCCGATGATGTACGGACTCAGCGGACCCGGGATGCCGAACTTGAGCACGACGCTGGCCGCGCCGCCGTACAGCAGGGTCTTGTCGGTTGCGGTGCCCGTGTGCGGGTTCTGGCCGTAGAGACCCTCGACCCGCACGCCGATCGGCAGCACGGGGAAGGACACGGCGGCGCCGAGCATGCCCATCCAGCCGTTCTGCGCGCCATCCACGTTCTTATAGTCGCTGACCGGGACTGTGAGGCCCCCGCCGAGCATGAACTTGATTCCCTGTGCGGAAACCGGACCGGCGCTCAGGAGCAGCGCCGCCAGGACGATCCCCGGGGCCTTCCGATGCATTACGACCTCCCGCGTAGTGATGAGTCCCCCATCCCGCCAGCCGCGCGCCCGGACCTACAGTATGTCCCTCCGCTTGGAGCGCAATAGTCTCCGGTGACCTCGCGCACAGAGGGAGAGGGGCAGGGTGAGGGTCACGGCGTGACGCGCACCATCACCACGCCGTGAGCCGGCACGACGGCCTCGTAGCTGCCCCTGAGCCGTCCCACGTCGCGGTGCGCCCACAGGTCGCGCACCAGCGCGGGCACGCTGGCGGGGTAGCCGATCTCCGGCCACCGCACGGCGATCCGCGCCTCCTGGACGGCGCGGTTGAACAGAATCACGGCGCGGCTCCCGTCGGCCAGCTCGCGGGCCCACACCTCCTGGTCGCCGTCGTCCCGCACCTTGCGCCCTTGGCGGCCAAGCGGGTCCTGATCGATGGCGATCACCTCGCGGTTGGTGAGGATGTCGCGCGCCTCGACCGGCATGGTTCGCAGATCGTTTCCCGCCATGAGCGGGGCGGCGAGCAGGGCCCAGAAGCTGAAGTGCCCGCGGTACTCGGTGGCGGTCATGCCGCCGTTCCCCACCTCGAGCATGTCGGGGTCGTTCCAGCCGCCGGGGCCGGCGAACGCCTCGAGGCCCACCTGCATGTCGAGGATCTTCGCCCAGCCGTAGCCGTTCTTGTCGCAGTCGAAGCAGTCGGTGATGTCGCCCGTGGTGCGCCACAGGTGCCCGATGCCGCGGGCCCAGAGCCACGGCTTGTTGCTGCCCCACTCGCACAGGCTGAACGTGATCGGGCGGCCGGCCTGATCGAGCGCATCGCGCATCAGCCGGTAGGACGCTTCGGCGTTCTGCGTCCCGTGGTGGCACCAGTCGTACTTGAGGTAGTCCACGCCCCACGCCGCGTAGGTCCGCGCGTCCTGGAACTCGTACCCCCGGCCGCCGGGCCGTCCCTGGCAGGTCTTCATGCCGGCGTCGGAGTAGAGCCCGAACTTGAGGCCCCTGGCGTGCACGTAGTCGGCGAGCGCCCTGATGCCGGACGGGAACCGCTGGGGATCGGCGATGACGTTGCCGAGGCTGTCGCGACTCAGCTGCCAGCAGTCGTCGATCACGACGTACTGATAGCCTGCGTCCTTCATGCCGCTCGCCACCATCGCGTCCGCGGTCTCGCGGATCAGCTGCTCGCTCACGTCGCAGGCGAACTTGTTCCAGCTGTTCCACCCCATCGGCGGGGTCTTGGCGAGCCCGTCGAGCGGCCCGGCCTGTGACGCGAGGGAACCGGGTCCCAACGTGATGCCGCAGAGCAGCGCAACGGCGGAAAGCACCGGGCGGGAGACCATGGGTCCTCCGATGAATGCGGGAGTCGGTTGAAGTACATCAATTCTGGGCTCGGGGTACCGGCGTGCGCCAGAGCCGGAGACGTGCGGCCGCCGTGTGCGATGGCGCGGCGGCTGGCTAACTTTCCCCAATCCCATGCGCCGCAGCCAATACGCCGGCGCCCCCGCATCACGCGAACTCGAGATGGGTGCATACATATGGTGACCACGGCAGTGCGGGACGATGCGCTCACGGTCCTCGGCATCGAGGACCAGAACCTCGGCGGATTCTGCGGCGACTGGATGGGCTCGGGTCCCGAGCTCGCGGTCATCACGCCGATCGACGGCTCGCGCATCGCGACCGTGAGGCAGGTGACCGAGGCCGAGTACGAGCAGATCGTCCGGCGGGCGCACCAGGCGTTTCTCGCCTGGCGCAACGTTCCGGCGCCCAAGCGCGGCGACCTGGTCCGCCAGCTGGGCAGCCGGCTGCGCGAGATGAAGCACGAGCTGGGCCAGCTCGTGACGCTCGAGATGGGGAAGATCCTGGCCGAGGGCGAGGGCGAGGTGCAGGAGATGATCGACATCTGCGATCTCGCGGTCGGTCTCTCGCGCCAGCTCTACGGCCTCACGATCCAGTCGGAGCGGCCGGACCACCGGATGTCCGAGCAGTGGCACCCGTTGGGCGTGGTCGGCGTGATCACGTCGTTCAACTTCCCCACGGCCGTATGGAGCTGGAACACGGCGCTCGCCTGCGTGTGCGGCGACAGCGTGCTGTGGAAGCCGGCGAGCAAGACGCCGCTCACGGCGATCGCGACCACGAAGATCGCGCGGCAGGTGTGCGTCGAGAACGGCGTGGATCCCGCGATCTTCTCGCTCGTGATCGGCAAGGGCTCGACGGTAGGGGAGAAGATCCTGCACGACCGCCGCATCCCGCTGATCTCGTTCACCGGCAGCTCGCAGATGGGCTACCGGGTGGGTGAGGTGGTGGGGAAGCGGCTCGGCCGGACGATCCTCGAGCTGGGCGGCAACAACGCGATCATCGTGACCCCGAGCGCCAACCTCGACCTGGCGCTCCGCGCGATCCTGTTCGGGGCGGTGGGCACGGCGGGCCAGCGCTGCACCACGACGCGCCGGATCATCGTGCACGCCTCGGTGAGGGACGAGCTGGTGCGCCGGCTGGTGCAGGCGTACGAGGGCGTGCCGGTCGGCGACCCGCGGAAGCCGGGGACGCTGATGGGGCCGCTGGTCACGCCGGAGGCCGTGCGCGACATGCAAAACGCCATCAAGCGGCTCAAGCAAGAGGGCGGGGAAGTGCTCTATGGGGGCGACACCCTGGGCGGCGCCAGGTACCCCGGCGGGCACTACGTGAAGCCGTGCATCGCGGCGGCGAAGAACGCGTACGCGATCGTCCAGGAGGAGACGTTCGCGCCGATCCTCTACATCATCACGTACGGCAAGCAGGGCACGACGCGAGAGCAGGCGGTGGCCGAGATCGGCGAGGCGATCGCGTTGCACAACGGCGTGCCGCAGGGGCTGTCGTCGGCGATCTTCACCGAGCACGTGCGGGAGGCCGAGGCGTTCCTGTCGGCGCGAGGCTCGGACTGCGGTATCGCCAACGTGAACATCGGGACCAGCGGTGCGGAGATCGGCGGCGCGTTCGGCGGCGAGAAGGAGACGGGCGGCGGGCGGGAGTCCGGCTCGGATGCCTGGAAGGTCTACATGCGCCGCCAGACCAACACGGTGAACTGGAGCACGGACCTGCCGCTGGCGCAGGGGATCAGGTTCGGCGAGTAGCCGCGGGAGCGGCAGGGGCGGGAGGGGAGGCAGAGGGGAAAGGGGCAAGGGTGAGGCGGCGCGACTTGGGGTGCCCTTTCCGGCACAGGGACGCAGGATCAAGATCGTAGGGCAGTGGTGACAGTTGGAAGGAGGCCCCATGGACAGTGAGCGGCTCGCATCACTCCCCATCGCATTGATGGTGGCGCTCGCCGGGTGCGGGGAGCCTACCGAGAGCAAGGGCGTCTCGACCGTCCACGTCGAGCCGGCCACGACCGCGATCCTCCTCGGGGCTAGTCTGCAACTCCGGAGCATCGCCCTGACAGCCACGAGCGATACTCTGTGGGATCGCGCGGTCGCCTGGATGAGCGAGGCGCCCGCCATCGCCTCGGTCGGGTCCCACGGGAGGGTCGTCGGCCTCAGGCTCGGTGACGCGCGGATTGTCGCGACGGTGGAGGGTGTGTCCGGCGCCGCAACGGTGTCCGTGCGTCCCGTTCCCGTTCGGGCCGTCGAGATCGGGGGGGTCGAGAGCGAGTTGTGGGTTGCGCATCATTGGCAGCTGACAGCCACGGCGCGCGATTCCGCCGGAAGCGTCCTTACCGGCCGCGCCGTCATCTGGTTCAGTTCGGACTCCGCCGTTGCGTCAGTGGCGCAGAATGGGATCGTGATCGGACGTCGGCCCGGTACGGCGACGGTGCGTGCGGAAGTCGAAGGTGTCGCCGCGTCGGTCTCGGTCCCGGTCATTCCGGTCCCTATCGCCCGGATTGCGCTCACGCCCGATTCCACAGCTATGGCCCGCGAGGCCTCGCGGGAGCTTGCCCTGCTAATCGTCGGAGTGGACAGCTCGCGTCTCGAGCGCCCGGTTGCGTGGAGCACGCTGACGCCGGCCGTCGCGGTGGATTCGATGGGCCGCGTCACCGCCGTTGCGGTGGGGACCGGGTCCGTCACCGCGACGGTTGAGAGTCTCGCCGACACTGCCCGGATCAGCGTGTATGCCGCGCGATTCGTCGATGTCTCGGCCGGAGGTGCGACCGCGTGCGGCCTCACGGCGGAGGGGGAGGTGTACTGCTGGGGGTACAACGCTGACGGTGAGCTCGGACGCGACTCCACAGGCGAGAAGTGCTGGGGAAGCAGCTGCTCGACCTCGCCGGTCCCAGTCGGCGATCTGCCACCTGTTGCAGCCGTCAGCGTCGGCAATATCCACGTTTGCGCCCTGACGCCGGTGGGCGAGGTGTACTGCTGGGGCGGGAACGACCGGGGCCAGTTGGGGCGCGGCGGAACGACGGCGAGCGCCAAGCCGGAGCCGGTCTCGGGGGATCTGCGCTTTGCGTCGATCTCGGCGGGCGGCGTGCACTCGTGCGGTGTCACGTTGGGAGGCGCGCTCTATTGCTGGGGCATGAACGTCGCCGCCGCGCCCGGGACCGAGCTGTGCGGGGGGTATCCGTGCGCCACGACGCCACTGCGGGTCGATGCCGAGTCGGACTACGCTCTGGTCCGAGCGGGGACGGTTCATTCCTGCGCGGCGACCACGACCGGGCGGCTGCGTTGCTGGGGTACACGCAACAGCGGACAGGTGGGCGATGGCGTCTTCTCCGACACTCCTCAGGTGACGCCAGTGGACGTTGGGCTCGATTCAATTGCGACGATTACGGCGGGCTGGGCGCACACCTGTGCGGTCCAGCGGAGCGGACTGGCCTGGTGCTGGGGAGATGGAGGGGAAGGCCAGCTCGGAGACGGAATGGCGACGCGATCGTCGATCCCGGTTGCGGTGAGCGGCACCGGGCGTTACTCCGCGGTCGCCTTGGGGAACTGGCACACCTGTGCGGTTGCCACCTCCGGGCCGGGACAATGTTGGGGCCAGGGCACCTTCGGACAACTCGGGGTCGGCGGAACCTCCGGCGCGACGACACCCGTGACCATCCAGGGCGACGCCTTGACGGGGGTCGCCGCCGGCGACTTGTTCACGTGCGGGATCTTCAGCGGCGACGGGCTGGTGTACTGTTGGGGGTACAGCCTCAAAGGGCAGCTTGGTAACGGGACGGTGTCCGCCCTCGGCGAGCCGGGGAGCCTGCTACCCGTGCGGGTGCACGGCCAGCCCTAGGGCCGTCGTCGCCGCGTAGCGTCGCCCCCTCGGGGACGACCTACTGCGTTTCGTGGAGTTCGACAGCCCCGCCGACGTCAGGTGTCCTTGCCTCGCGGCTGTGCGGGTCATTGGCCTCCTCCCCCTCTGCCCCTGCGCCCTCGCAGAGCGTTATGTTCCAGAACGCGGTGCAACAGAGCGCCGCAGCCGCCGGGAGGCTCCCCATGACCATCTCCGGCACCGTCGTACCCACCAGGTACTGGCACCGGCTGGAGGACGGCCGGGTCCAGTGCGACCTCTGCCCCCGCGCCTGCAAGCTGCACGACGGCCAGCGGGGGATGTGCTTCGTGCGCGCCTGCGAAGGCGGCGAGGTGGTGCTCACCACGTACGGCCGCTCCAGCGGGTTCTGCGTGGATCCCGTCGAGAAGAAACCGCTGAATCACTTCCTGCCGGGCACGCCGATCCTGTCGTTCGGCACGGCGGGCTGCAATCTCGCCTGCCGCTTCTGTCAGAACTGGGACATCAGCAAGTCCCGCGAGATCGACACGCTGGCCGACAGCGCCTCGCCCGAGGGGATCGCGGCGGCCGCCGAACGGCTCGGCTGCCGCAGCGTCGCGTTCACGTACAACGACCCCGTGATCTTCCACGAGTACGCGATCGACGTGGCCCAGGCCTGCCACGAGCGCGGGATCCGCTCGGTGGCCGTGACGGCGGGCTACATCAGCGCCGAGCCGCGGGTCGAGTTCTACCGCCACATGGATGCGGCCAACGTGGATCTCAAGGCGTTCACCGACCGGTTTTACCACGAGCTGTGCGCGGCAAAGCTCGAGCCGGTGCTGGACACGCTGCGCTACATCCGCCACGAGACCGACGTCTGGCTCGAGATCACCAACCTGGTGATCCCCGGCGCGAACGACGGCGACGGCGAGTTGGAGGCGTTGAGCCAGTGGGTCGTGGGCGAGCTGGGTCCGGACGTGCCGTTGCACTTCACCGCGTTCCATCCCGACTGGAAGATGTTCGACGCGCCGCCCACGCCGCCGGCGACGCTGCGGCGGGCGCGCGACATCGCGCGCGCGAACGGCGCGCGCTACGTCTACACGGGGAACGTGCGCGACCTGGAAGGCGGCACGACGTACTGCCACGGCTGCGGTGCGCCGCTGATCGTGCGGGACGGGTACACGATCGACGATTGGGCGCTTACGCCCGACGGGCGGTGCGTGGCCTGCAATGCGGCATGCGCCGGCGTGTTCGAGGGCCCCCCGGGGGCCTGGGGCACGCGCCGGCAGCCGGTGACGCTCGGCGGGCAGGTGCCCGGCGGGAAATCATGACGGCCGCGGCCCGGGACGGGCGGAGCGAACGATGACGCTGCGTGGTGGGATGCCGACCCTCGGGCCGATTGTGCAGGGAGCGCGTGAAGCGCTGCTGCGCTTTCCGCTCGTGCTGCTGGCCGCGGCCTTGTCGGCCGCGTTCGCGATCAGGATCCCCGACCAGCTCGGCGACCCCGAGCAGAACGTCCGGCTGCTGGCCGTGGCGACGCTCGGCATCCCGCTGTTCGTGGCCCTCGCATTGACCGCGGAGCGCCGCGCCTGGAGGCTCCTGACGAAAGTCGTCGCAAGCCTCGTGGCGATCGGCCTGCTGGCGTGGTTCGCCGTGGCTTGGGGCCACTGGTCGGAGCCGGTCCAAATCGGGCGCTACGTGCAGGCGAGCGCGGCGTGCCACCTGCTGGTGGCGTTTCTCCCGTACGTCGGCCGCGCCGAGCGCCACGGCTTCTGGCAGTACAACCGCACGCTGCTGGAGCGCGCGATCGTGAGCGCGCTGTACACGGTCGTGCTGTATGCCGGTGCGGCGATCGCGCTCGCGGCGCTGGACAAGCTGTTCGGCGTGGGCGTGCCGGGGACCGGCTACGTGCGGCTGTGGTTCGTGCTCGGCTTCGTGTTCAACACGTGGTTCTTCCTGGGCGGCGTGCCGCGCGACTTCGGCGCGCTCGAGGCGTCGCGCGACTACCCGGCCGGCATCAAGGCGTTCACGCAGTACGCGCTGCTCCCGATCGTCGCCGTCTACCTCGTGATCCTCACCGTGTACCTGGTCAAGGTGGTGGTGACCTGGAACTGGCCGAGCGGCTGGATCGGGTGGCTGGTCTCCAGCGTCGCCGCGGTGGGGATCTTCTCGCTGCTGCTGGTCCATCCCGTGGCGAGCGAGGCCGCGAACCGTTGGGTGGCGGCCTATGCGCGCTGGTTCTACCTCGGGGTGCTGCCGGCGATCGTGATGCTGTGGCTCGCCATCTGGCAGCGGGTCCACCAATACGGTATCACCGAGCCGCGCTACTTCCTGGGCGTGTTGTCGATCTGGCTCGCCGGCATCGCGGTGCACGCGCTGCTCACGCGATCGCGCGACATCAAGGTGATCCCGGCGTCGCTCTGCGTGATCGCCCTGCTCACGCTGTTCGGGCCCTGGGGCGCCTACCGGGTCGCCGAATCGAGCCAGGTGAGCCGGCTGGCCGCCCTGCTCCAGCGGAACGGCATCCTGGTGGCGGGAACGGCGCACCGGGCGGAGGCCCAGCCGTCGGAAGCCGACCGGCGCGAGATCTCCGCCGTCCTGCGGTACCTCGTGGAAACCCACGGAACCGAGGCGATCGCGCGGTGGTTCGGCGACTCGCTCGGGCGGATCGACACCGTGGCGCACGGGACGGGCCCGTCGGGAGCTGTCGAGGCACGCGCGCAGCTCATCGCCGCGTCGCTCAACGTGGGCTACGTGAGCCGCTGGGCGGTGCCGGGGCCGAACAGGGAATTCCGCTACACGTCCGACCTCAAGCACGTCGCGATCCCGGTCGCCGGCTACGACGCGGTCTTCTACGTCACCCGCGGGCGCTTCGACTCGCTCATGCCGGGCGCCGGGTTGCGGGTTGCCCCCGGGCGCGGCGGGCGGGCCCTCGTGGTCTATGACGCTGCGAGACTACTGGTGGCCCTGCCGCTCGACAGCCTGATCCTGAGCCTGCGGGCCGAGGGGCACGGCGGGGCCGATCCGAGTGCGCTCCCCGCGGAGATGCTCCGTCTCGAGCGGGAGACGCCGGCCGGCCGTGCCGCGCTCTACCTCCACCAGCTCGTCGGACGAGGCGATGCCGACAGCCTGACGATCACCAGTTACAGCGGGACGTTGCTGGTGGCGCGCAAGTAGCGCAGGGTCACGGCTCGCCGAACTTCCGATCCACCTGCACGCCGCAGCTCTCGAGGAACTTGAGCGGCAGCTCGCCGCCGGCGAACACGGCGACGACGTCGTTGGGGAGCGCCAGCGGCTCGCCGCCGTTCTTGCAGACCACCGTCTTGGCCGTGATCTCGACGACGTTCGTCTTCCACAGCACCTCGACGCGGCGCCGGGCGATGGCCTGCTCGATCCGCTGGAGGTTGCCCGGCTTGATGCGGCTGAACTGCTCGCCGCGGTAGGACATCTTCACCTCGTTGCCCGGCTGATCGGACAGCGCGAGTGCGGCCTCCACGGCCGAGTCGCCGCCGCCGACCACCAGGATGCGGTCCTTCTGGTACGCCTCGGGCTCGCGCAGCGAGTAGATCACCTTGGGGAGCTCCTCGCCGGGTACCCCGAGCTTGCGGGGCACGCCGCGTCGCCCGATCGCCAGCACGACCCGCCGCGTGCGGTAGGTCTGCTTCCCGCTGGCGACCGTGTAGCACCCGTCCGATCCCCGCGCCACGCTCGTCACCGTTTCCCCGATGTTCACCTTGAGCTGGGTGCGCTGGATGATGTCCTCCCAGATGTCGATCAGCTCTTCCTTGCTGATCTCGCGGAACGCGAGCTTGCCGTAGCCCGGCACCTTCACGGTGCTGGTCATCACGATCTTCTTCCGCGGGTAGTAGCGCACCGTCCCGCCGATGTCCTCCTTCTCGAGCGTCGCGAACCGGAGGCTGTGGTGCAGGCAATGGAGCGACGCCGACAGGCCCGCCGGCCCGCAGCCCACGATCACGACGTCGAGCGCGTCGGCCGGTCCCTTGGACTCGCGCGCGATGCCCTCGATGCACTGCCGGCCCTGCTCGAACGCGTTGCGGATCAGCCCCATGCCGCCGAGCTCCCCGATGATGTAGAGGCCGGGCACGTTGCTCTCGAAGTTCTGCTTGACCCGCGGAATCTCGACGCCGCGCTTGGCGGACCCGAACACGAGCTGGATCGCCTCGGTGGGACAGGCCCGCTCGCACAGGCCGTGCCCGATACAGCGGGCGGGACTCACGACGAACGCCTGCCCGTGGCGGAACCCTAGGACGTCGCCCTCGGGGCAGACCGACACGCAGTTGCCCGTCCCAATGCACGCGCCGACATCCACCACGGGATGGAGCGAGAGGGGCTCGTTCAGCCCGTAGCGCTTGGCGAGCTCCTCCGCCTCGGCGGTGGTGCGCTCGAGGTTGCGTTGCCGCCGGTAGAACGGCAGCATGATCAGGAGCACGAGTACCGCGCCGAGCGCCCCGATCAGCAGCGTGTCAGACATGTCAGAAGCTCGTCCAGAGACCGAAATACAGTCCGCTGGTGTGGAGGTTCCCGCCGCGCTGCACCCGGCCCTGGAGCGTGGCGTAGAGACCTCCCGCCAGCGGGAACGAGAGGCCGGCATCCACACTGTGGCTTACCGACGTCAGCGTGGGGCTCTGGGACCGGTAGAGCTGGTAGCCGGCGCGCGACTGCACGCGGCCGAAGGCGCGGCCGAGTCCCGCGGTGGCGTAGAGCGACTTGCTCCCGGTCTGGGTCCAGTAGCTCCCCGAGGCGCTCCAGTCGAGCCCCAGGATGGGGGTCCGCAGCAGGCTGAACGAGGCCGAGTAGGTATAGCTCATCTCCCCCGCGGTCGTGTCGCTCGCGGCGAACCGGTTCGCCGTGACGTCGAGGCCGACGCTGCCCCCGGAGCCGAAGAGGAACAGCCCCACGTTGCCCTGGTCGCGTCGGTACGAAATGAGGTTCGTCGTCTGCCAGAACGCGTAGGGCTGGAACCGGGACAGCCGGCCGTGGACCTCCAGCCCGCGCGCCAGTGGGACCGACGCGGTGGCATTGAACCGCGTCACCACCCACTTGCTCGTCTCGGGGTCACGGTCGACCTGGATGTCGTTGCTGAGCCGGAAGCGCTGCACCCGCAGGTACTGGGACCAGCCGAGGTAGGAGTGCACCAGGAGCCCGTTCGTGGGCCGCACCTGGTTCGCCGAGACGGTGGTCGAGTACCGGACCGGGCCGCCGCCCGCGTCGACCGTGAGGAACGCCGCGTACTTGGGGAGCGTGGTCGACAAACCCTGGTCGCCGCTCTCGGGCTCGAACCCGGCGGCAAACCCGCCACCTAGCCCCCGCCGGCCGCCGAGCCGCATCATCAGCCCGTCCCACTGCCCGCTGAAGTTCGTGTACGGATTGCTGAACCGGCCGAGCTCGACGTACAGCGGAAACCCCGTGAACGACTTGGCCAGGCTCGCCTGGTAGACCTGAACCGCCCAGGCCGGGCTGATCAGCTGCGGGTTGCTGTAGCGATACTGGGCGCGGAGGTTGGTGTTGAGGCTGAGCCCGCCCGGCAGGTCCGCCGCCACCGCCCGCAGCGCGAGCGACGGGGTGGCGAACTGGCGCGTTTGCGACTCGAGCTGGTTGCTTTGCCACAGCGTCGTGCTCTGGAAGCCGTCGGCTTCGAGCGCGAGCCGCCCGTGCAGCGACGCCGACCGGCCCTCCGGGCGCCGCGCCGGCGCCGGCCCTTCGGTGACGAGCGGTGTGGGCTCGACCGCATGCGCCGACGTCCGCTGGACGTAGAGTGTCTTGCCGCGTGTGACCGGAAACGCGGTGCCGATGAACTCGACGACCGCGCGGGTCGCCGTGGCGCTCACCACGAAGAACTGTCCCACCGCTTCGCCGTCCGGGGCCTCGTACACCAGGAGCGTGTCATTGGTGGCCAGGCCCTGCTCGCTCCCCGCAGCGAGATAGATGTCGGCGCCGGCGATGTAGTCGACCACCACGGCGACGCGCCCCTGCTGCGCCGCCGCGCGCGGGGCAGCCACCGTCGCCAGCGCGAGCGCGGCGACGCCGACCACCGGGGAGATTCGGGACATCATCGCTCAGTCCGCCCGGCCCCGGGGGTGACGCCAGCAGCAGCGATTGCTGCCGTGGGCGCAATTGCGCACGCCCGAGTGGACCTCGTCACGAGTCTCGGCATGAAGACCTGTTCTGGTGGCAGGCGGTGCAAGTGGCCGCGGGATAGCCGCTGGTGTGGCACTGCGCGCAACGCGCGTCCTGGTGCGCCTGGTTGGTAGTGCTGTTGTAACAGTCGCCATGGACATACGACGTTCGCCCCCAGGTGCCGGCGTTGTTGTCGTGGCACTGGCTGCAGGCAGCCTCGATGATGCCCTGCGTCGTGTGATTCACCGGGGAGGTCGCCGCGACAAAGTCGGCGTGGTGGCACGAGACGCAGTCAGTCATGGACGGGGAGTGTGCGAACGTCGCCCCCTGCCAGGTGATCTGGGTGTGGCATTGCAGGCAGGTCTGCGGGTAGTTCCTCGCCACATGGTTCGGTGCCGCCTCGAAGGTCGCCTGGTGACAGGTGATGCACTCCTGGTCGTTTGACGGGTGGAACAGCGGGGTCATGTCGGCCGCGTGGCAGGCCTGACACGCCAGGGAAGCGTGGGCACCCTGGAGCCGGAACCCGTTCGCCACGAGCGCATGATCGAAGGTCGCGCCGGCCCACGTTTCCATCGTGTGGCAGCTGAGGCAGGTCTGGGGGAAGGCGTTCCCCGAGTGCGCCCGGCTGTAGTCGGGCTGGTGGCAGGTGATGCACGCCTGGTCCGTGGCCCCGGGCCACAGCGGCGCCATGTCCGCCGCGGCATGGCAGCTGGTGCAGCGGATCCGCGCGTGCGCGCCGAGCAGCCGGAATCCGTTCGACAGGGAAACGTGGTCGAAGTTCACGTGCGCCGGCCAGGCGACCGTGACGTGGCAGCGCGTGCAGTCGGTCGGAAAGTTGGCCGTCACGTGGTTCACCGGACTCGCGCGCTCGTAGTCGGCGCGGTGGCACGAGATGCACTGGGGATCGAGCGGCGCGAACGCGCCGCTACGGTCGTCCACGTGACAGGCGCGGCAGGCGATCTGCGCGTGCGCACCGGTCAACGGGAACGTGGTCCGCGCGTGGACCTGCAGCCCCGGCACGTCGGAGAAGCTCACGGTGGTGTGACAGCTCGCGCATCGCTCGGTGTACGCGCCGCGGTGCACGTCGGCGTGGCACGTGGCGCAGTCCGCATCCTTGAGCGTGGGCTCGTCGAACTTGACGGACAGGTGGCACGACCGGCATGCCGCGTCGCGGTGCCGACCCGTCAGCTTGAAGCTGGTCTGGCGGTCGTGATCGAACTTCACCGTGGCGGGGTCGGGCTTCCAGCTGTTCGGCGTATGACAGTCGCTGCAGTCGAGCCCCGCAGGGAGCTTGCCGTGCGGGTTCTGCTGCGCCACCGCGGGGCGCGGCAGCGCGGCCGCGCACGCAAGCAGGACGAGGCTGCGGAGACGGATCATGAGCGCTCTCCCTCGTGGCAGTCCCGGCAGGTCATGCCGAGGGGCCGGTACTTGCGCATGGGCTTGCCGCCCGGCCCCGGGACCGACGGGTGACATGCGGCGCACGCGACAATGCGGTGCGCCCCGTCCAGCGGGTACCGCGTCTTGGAGTGGTCGAACGCGGCGATGCGGAATGCCCGGGTGTCGTGACACGAATCGCACGACCGGCCCGCGAACTGCTCGCCGTGGGGGTCGTTGGCCCGGTGGCACGCGACGCAGTCCTGCTCGGCGATGCGGAACACGAGCGTCTGCTGGCCCAGAGCCGCGCTCTTGTGACATGCGACGCAGGGTGCGGCGCGGTGCGCGCCGGTGAGCTCGTAGCGGGCGTCGCGGTTGTGGCGCGCGATGTCGTAGTCCGTGGGGAGCCACGCGTCCTCGCCGTGGCAGTTCTTGCATTCGAGGCCGCCGGGACTCCGGGCGAACGCGCCGGCATGGTAGTCCACGTGGCAGGAGGTGCACTGGTCCGCCAGCGGCACCGGGTAGGCGCGCGTGCGCGTGGCCGCGACGAACGTCAGGGCAATGTCCTGGTCGCGCGGCCGTGCGGGGTCGTGGCACGCGGCGCACGGAACCGTCGCGTGCTTGCCGTGCAACGCGAACCGCGTGCGGGCGTGATCGAACTTGCGCTCGAAGTCGGCCCCGCCCGTGGCGCGCCAGCCGGCCGTCGTGTGGCAGTCGTTGCACGCCGTGCCGAGACGCCCGCCGTGCGGGTCGTCGCTCCTGTGGCAGGCCAGGCAGGCCCCGAACTCGAGGCCGGTGAGCCGCATGGCCCCTCGGCGTCCCGGCAGCGGGGCGTGGCACTTCTGGCAGTCGACATCCAGGTGACGCCCCGTGAGCGGGTACTTGGTGGCCGAATGGTCGAAGCGGGTCAGGTTCTTCCAGCCCACCTCGGAGTGGCACTCGTCGCACCGGCGTGCGGCGAACTGACCCGCGTGCGGATCGTCCTGCTGGTGGCAGGCCGCGCAGGTCCCGAACTCCAGGCCCGTGAGCTTGAGCGCCCCCTTCCGGCCCGGGATCGGGGTGTGACAGTCGCGGCAGGCGGCATCCGCGTGCTTGCCGCGCAACGGGTAGCGCGTCTTGGCGTGGTCGAAGCGGTCCGGCTTCTTCCAGTCCACCTCGGAATGGCAGTCCTCGCAGCCTTGGTTGGGGAACTGACCGGAGTGGGGATCGTCGTCCCGGTGACATCCGACGCAGGTCGTGGCGAGGCCGAGATACGTCGAGGCCAGGCGGCCGTGCTCGCCCGCCTCCTGCCGCACCGCCGCCTCCACCACGTACTCCGGCCGGTGGCAGTCGCGGCAGGCGGTGCGCGCGTGCCCGCCCGCGAGGTCGAACCCGGTCTTGGCGCGGTGGTCGAAGCCGACCGTGTCGAAATGGACCGCGTCGAAGTCGGTGCCGAAGTGGTCCTTGTGGCACTCGCCGCAGGTGCGGTCGCCGATCGTGGCGTGGAACCCTTTCTTCTGTGCGATGCGCTGAGCGATCGACTTGTGGCAGTCGAGACACTTCGCGTTGGCGACGCCGCGCTCCCCCAGTTGGTGGCATCTCGTGCAGTTGCGCACGCCGTCGAGATCGCCGTGCGAGGCGATGAGCTTCCCGGGAGAGAGCAGCTGGGCGGGCGCCGTGGGCGCGAAGGCAAGCAGCATGAGGAGGGCGAGTCGGGTCCCCGACGGACGAAGCACCCGGCCGCTCAGAACAGCCACGTGTAGCCGAGCAGGATGGCGACGGACACGTGGACCAGCACGATCACGAGCATCACGATCGCGAGTGGCATGTGGAACAGGTGCCAGTACTTGAACAGGCGCTGGAACGGCGTGAGCAGCGCGACCTGATGCTCGAGGGTGGCCTCGTCGCGAAACAGCTTGACGGCCACGGCCCGCGCCTTGGGCGGGACGCCCTTCGCCGCGAGCGCTCGGTGGATCTTCCGATCGTGCGCGCCCTCCGTCAGGTCGTACCAGAGGGACTGGAACAGCGCGCCGGCAAAGCCGCGCGGCGCGGGCCGCTTCGCGACCTTCAGAATCCCGTCGATCTCCGCCGCCGAGAGCCCGGAGCGCTCCTGGATGGCGCGGAGCATGGTGCCGCGCTGCTCCTCGATGGTGTGGAGCGAGAGGAACTGGCCGTTCAGCGTCTTGGGGATCCGCACGTACACGTACCGGCCGAACACGCCGCTCGTCACGACGGCGATCATGCTCCAGAACGCGATCGACACGATGCCGCCGAACTTGAACGTCGTATGGAGCACGATAAGGAACGGGCCCAGTGTGCAGAGGAAGATGTGCACGCCGAGCCAGGTCTTGAGCTTGCCGAACTGGTTGAGCCAACGGACCCGGCGGCGCAACGAGTAGCCCGTGACGCCGACGACCATCATCAGCGTGCCGATCACGCCGTACCCCTGGCCTACCAGGCCGGAGGGCTTGAGCAGCTCGTGGGAGGTCGAGTACGCGCGGGCCTGGAGCGGCGTGACGTAGTACTCGAACCCCCAGGCGAGCAACGTGCCGGCCACGACTAGCCAGACCAGCACCGCGCTCACCGTGACCGCGCGGCGGGCGATCCTGGAGGAGGTCGCCGGGGAGTCGGCGACAGGCGCCGGCGCTACGTGGGTGGGAGAGGCCACGGCGCGAGGTGCGGGCCGAGCGGGCTGGGACGGCGGCGGCAGGATGCTCGCGGTGCGGGCATGAAACGAGTGCATAGGGAACGCCAAGGTACGGAATTCACGGGTCCGTTCTGTGAGCCGGAACCCAAGTTGCCGGCGCGACGAGTCAAGTCCGCCTCGTGCCCAGCGAGTGCCGCACGCAACTCCGCACGATTTATTCCCCTTGCCATGTCGTCATAAGTGTTTGTGGAGATTGGCGTTAGCATGGTACGCACCGATCGGGAAGGTGGTCCGATTCGAGCCAAGCGGAGCGAAACGTAGCAACTGCACCAGGATGGCCCAGGCGAGCCGGGAGCTGCGCAGGTCGGAGAACCCGGCAACGATTGTCCCGGCACGGCGGCCGATCCCCTGGTCGCGGCTGGCGATGGGGTGCTGCGGAGGGCAGATTGGTTGGCCGCGGCTCAACGCCGCCGCGCGCACATGCGTAAGCGGCGTGCAGGCCTGCCGTTCGCAATCCACCTCCACACTTACGCGAGGTCGTGATGCGTCATCGCGCTCCTTGGCTCGTGCCCGCGCTCGTTCTCGTCGCTGGCGTCCCCTCGCTTCAGGCCCAGGTCTCCACTCCGCTCGACTCCGCCACGCTGTCCGCGTTCCGCTGGCGCTCGGTCGGCCCGGCGAATATGGGCGGCCGGATCACGGACGTCGAGGGCATCCCCAGCCCGTCCAAGACGTTCTTCGTCGCGACGGTGGCGGGCGGGATCTGGAAGACCACCAATGCGGGGACAACGTTCCGTCCAGTATTCGACCAGGAGCGCGTCGTCTCGATGGGTGACATCGCGATCGCGCCGAGCGACACGATGACCGTGTGGGCCGGGACGGGGGAGGAGGACTCGCGGAACTCGATCTCGCCGGGCGGCGGGATCTACAAGTCCAGCGACGGGGGCCTCACCTGGACGTTCATGGGGCTGAAGGAAACCCAGCAGATCGGGCGGATCGTCGTCCATCCCACCAATCCCGACGTCGTCTACGTGGCGGCGGTGGGGCACGCGTGGGGGCCGAATCCGGAGCGCGGGCTCTACAAGACGACCGACGGCGGCAAGACGTGGAAGCTGATCAAGTTCGTCAGCAACAAGGCCGGCTTCGTGGACCTCGCGATGGATCCCACGAACCCGGAGATCCTGTTCGCCTCGAGCTGGGAGCGCGTGCGCGGACCGTATTTCCTCAACAGCGGCGGGCCCGGCAGTGCGTTGTGGAAGACCACCGACGGTGGAACGACGTGGACCGAGGTGAAGGGTGGCGGGGTCCCGGAGACCATGAAGGGGCGGATCGGCATCGCGATCGCGCCGAGTGATCCCAAGGTCGTGTACGCGCTGACGGAGGCGGACAGCGGCAAGGGCAGCAAGGAGCGGCTCTCGGGGCTGTACCGTTCCGCGGACGGCGGGGCGACCTGGACCAAGATGAACAGCAACGACGTCCGGCCGTTCTACTACTCGCAGGTGCGGGTGGACCCGAAGGACCCGAACCGGGTGTACTGGTCGTCCACGCCGGTCAACGTCTCCGACGACGGCGGCAAGACGGTGCGCAACGCCACGGTCGGGATCCACGTGGACCATCATGCCATGTGGATCGATCCGAACGATCCGCAGCACTTCATTGTCGGCAACGACGGCGGCGTGGCGCAGACGTGGGATCGCGGCGGGAACTACGACTTCCTCAACACGTTCGCGATCGGGCAGTTCTACCACGTGAGCTACAACATGGACGTCCCGTACCGGGTGTGCGGCGGCCTGCAGGACAACGGCTCGTGGTGCGGGCCGAGCCGCCGGGCACGGGGTGGGATCGACAACTTCATGTGGTTCTTCGTGAATGGCGGAGACGGCTTCTACACAGCGCAGGACCCGAACGATCCGAACATCGTCTACGCCGAGTCGCAGGGCGGCAGCATGGCGCGGGTCGACCTCGCGACCGGCGCGCGGACCAGCCTGCAGAAGCCCGACTGGCGGCCGCGCTACACCGAGTATGAGGACTCGGTCGTGGTCGACTGGCCGGACACCGCGGTGAAGCCGTCGCGCGACCTGCAGCGGCGGCTGGACGATCTGCGCCGACGCCAGCGGGCTGACTCGCTGGCGCTCGACATGCGCTGGAACTGGAACACGCCTTTTCTCATTTCGCAGCACGATCCCAACGTGTTTTACGCCGGCGCCAACCGCGTGCTCAAGTCCACCAAGCGGGGCGACAACCTGCTGCCGATCTCGCCGGATCTGACCACGCGCGACACCATGCGCATCCGGGTGAGCACCAGGACGACCGGGGGCATTACCCCCGACGCCACCGGGGCGGAGACGCACAGCACGATCACGGCGTTGGCGGAGTCACCCTTGCGGTTCGGGCTGCTGTTCGCGGGGACCGACGACGGCAACGTGTGGCTCACGCGCGACGACGGCGGCAGCTGGGAGAACCTCACCGGACGGTTCCCCGGCGTGCGCGCGAAGGCGTGGGTCACCCGGGTCGAGCCGTCACACTTCGACTCAGCGACCTTCTACGTGACGTTCGACAATCACCGCGAGAACGACTTCCTGCCGTACGTGTACGTGACCAACGACTTCGGCAAGACGTTCCGCTCGATCGCCAACAACCTGCCGAGCGACGGCGTCGACTTCGTGCACGTGATCCGCGAGGATCCGTACAACCGGGATCTGCTGTTCCTCGGCACCGACGTCGCGGCATACGTCTCCACCAACCGCGGGGCCTCGTGGCAGCGCTTCATGGAAGGCCTGCCGACGGTTCCGGTGCACGACCTCGAAATCCACCCGCGCGACCACGAGTTGATCGCGGCGACCCACGGCCGGTCGATCTGGATCGCGGACATTGCGCCGCTGGAGCAGCTCACCGACGCGGTGCTCGCCAAGTCGGCGTACCTGTTCGCCCCCAGGACCGCGTATCAGTACGGCGACGCGCCGGTGGGCGGCGGGTCGAACGGGCACAAGTGGTTCTCGCAGCCGAGCCCGCAGTACGGCGCGGAGATCGCCTACCGCGTGGCCAAGGGAGAGGCGCGCGCGCGCGTGCAGCTCGTGGTGACCAATGCGCGGGGTGACACGGTGCGGACGATCGACGGGCCGGGCAGCACCGGGCTCCACCGCGTGCTGTGGGATTTCCGCGGCCCGCCCGCGCCGTCCCGGCCGCTCTCCCCGGCGGAGCGGCGCGACAGCCTCAAGTTCATCGCCCGCGTAGACCAGGTGTTCGACTCGCTGGTCAAGGCGGGGATGAACCAGGCGATGCTCGATCGCCTGCGGGAGTCCATCAAGTCAGGCAATATGCAGGCCCTGGCCGCGCGATTCGGTGGCGGAGGCGGTGGGGGCGGTGGGGGCGGTGGGGGCGGTGCCGGAAGGTTCGGGGCAGCGCAGGGCTTCGTCGAGCGGCCCGGTGAGAGCTCGGCGGGCGCGGCTGGTCGCGCGGCCGCCCAAGGTGAAGGCGCGCAGGCCGGCGGCGAGCAAGGGGCCGAGGCCCTGCCTGGCCAAGCCCAGATGCAGGACATCTTGCGGGCGCTGCGGCCGCCGGGCGCGCGCGGTGGCGGGGGCGGTTTTGGGGGCCTGTCGTTCGGGCTGTACAATCCGGGCCGGCGGGGCGCGGGATCGCTCGTTGAGACCGGTGACTACCTCGTGACGCTCACGGTCGGCGGCGAGACGCTGCGGCAGACGCTGCGCGTCGAGCGGGTCCGGGGCAGCGGGGACAGCGGCTTCCCGTTCGACGAGGACGACGCGCGGCAGTAGCCGGCGCGTGGCGGAGCGGTGCTGCGCGGCTGGGGGCCCGACCCCGAGCCGCGCAACGCGCTTCGAGGGGCGTTGGCGACGGTGTACCTTGGTGCGGCAACCGCGGAGCGCGAACGATGTCGAGACGACTCTCTCACGTACTGCTCGGTCTGGTCATGCTCGGATCCCTCATGCCCGAACAGCTGGACGCCCAGCGGACGGCGAGACCGGTACTGCACGGCCGCCACTGGGTCGCCATCACCGGCAAGCCGCTCGGCGCCGCGGCGGGCGCCATGATCTTCAGCAAGGGCGGCAATGCGGTGGACGCGGCGTGCGCCATGCTGGGTGCCGTCACCACAATGTGGGACGTCCTAAGCTGGGGCGGCGAGACGCAGGCGCTGATCTACAACCCCAACGAGAAGAAGGTCATCGCGCTCAACGCTCTCGGTGTGGCCCCGACCGGCGCCACGCCCGAGTTCTTCAAGAACAAGGGCATGGAGTATCCCCCACGCTACGGCGCGCTGGCGGCCGTGACCCCGGGGACGGCCGGCGGTCTGATGACGATGCTCGCGGAATGGGGCACGATGAGCCTCGCGGAGGTGCTCGCGCCCGCCATCGAGATGGCCGACGGCTACCCCATCGAGGCGCAGACCGCCGACGCCATCCAGCGCGACACGGCGTGGATCAAGCAGTGGAAGTACTCGCGCGCCGTCTACCTGACGCATCCGGGTGAGGCGCGCGAGGCCCCGTACGCGGGGGAGATCTTCCGGCAGGCGGATCTCGCAGCGACGCTGCGCAAGCTGGTGGAGGCCGAACAGCAGGCCCTCGAGGCCGGCAAGTCGCGGAAGGAGGCGATCTACGCCGCGTACGACCGATTCTACCGCGGTGACATTGCCCAGGAGTTCGTGCGCGGTGCCCAGGAGGAGGGCGGCCTCATCACGCTGCCGGATCTCGACCGCTGGAAGGTCTACATCGAGCAGCCGGTGATGACGACCTACAAGGGGATCGAGGTCTACAAGCTGAACACCTGGGTCCAGGGTCCCGTGATGCTCCAGGCGCTCAACATCCTCGAGAACCTGGACCTGAAGACTATGGGCTTCAACAGCGCGCGCTACATCCACGCGCTGTACCAGACGATGAACCTCGCGTTCGCCGATCGGGATTTCTACTACGGCGATCCCCGCTTTCCGCCTGAGGAGCCGCTGCAGGGCCTGTTGTCCAAGGAGTACGCCAAGCAGCGGGCGCAGCAGATCAACTGGGAGCGCAACGATCCCGACGTGAAGCCGGGAGACCCGTATCCGTTCATGGGGACGACGAACCCGTTCAAGCAGTATCTCGATCGCTGGCCGCCCCAGCGCGCGCGGACCGGTGCCCGGGACGCCGGGGAGACGTTCTTCCTCGGAACCACCTCGATCGAGGCGGCGGACGAGCAGGGCTGGGTGGTGTCGGTCACCCCGAGCGGCGGCTGGATTCCAGCCGTGATCGCGGGGCGCACGGGGGTCGGCATGAGCCAGCGTGCCCAGAGCTTCGTGCTCGATCCCGCGGAGGACCCATTCAACGTGATCGAGCCGGGGAAGCGCCCGCGGGCCACCCTCACCCCGGGGCTCGCGCTCAAGGACGGGAAGCCGTACCTCGCGTTCGCCGTGCAAGGTGGCGATACGCAGGACCAAAACCTGCTGCAGTTCTTCCTCGACGTCGTCGAGTGGGGCATGAACGTTCAGCAGGCCGTCGAGGCGCCGAACATCACCAGCTACCAGATGTGGGACTCGTTCGAGCATACGTCGGTGCCGGGCCGGCTCACGGTGAACGCCAGCGTGCCGGACAGCGTCCGGGAGCAGCTGACGGGCATGGGCTACCGGCTGAACGCCCAGCGGCTGACGTCCGGACCGATCAACGCGATCTTCTTCGACTGGGTGCACGGCTCGTTCTGGGGCGGCTCGAGCAACTACGGCGAGGACTACGGGATCGCGTGGTGAAGCACTGCGCAATGGAGAATGATGAGTGTAGCATGCTGAATGCAGAGGGCGGCGCCCCAATCTGCATTCTGCAATCTGTCGTTTCACTCTGCAGTCTGCAGTCTGCATTCTGCATTCCGGAGAGGTCGTTTCGCCGATGAAATCGCTCGCTCGCATCCCGCTGCGCGCCCTGCTCCCCGTCCTGCTCCTCGCCGCATCCCCGTCGCCCGGCGACGCCCCGCTGCTCGGCTTCACCGCCGAGCACGCCGCGCGGCAGCGGGCGCTCGAAGCTCGCCTCGACAGTCTGGTCTCGCCCGACAGTCTGCCGATCTGGATGAAGCGGATGAGCGCGAAGCCGCACCACGTGGGATCGCCGTACGGCAAGCAGAACGCCGAGTTCATCGCGTCGCTGTTCCGGTCGTGGGGCTATGAAACGACGATCGAGCGGTTCGATGTGCTGTTCCCGACTCCGACGCTGCGTGTCGTGGAGCTGGTGGCCCCGACCCGCTACCAGGCAAAGCTCGCCGAGCCGGCGCTCCAGCAGGACGCGACGTCCGGGGTGATGCAGGACCGGCTCCCCGTGTACAACGCGTACTCGGTGGACGGAGACGTCACCGCCGAGCTGGTCTACGTAAACTACGGGGTCCCGGCGGACTACGACGAGCTGGCCCGGCACGGCATCGACGTGAAGGGGAAGATCGTGATCGCGCGCTACGGCGGCTCGTGGCGGGGGATCAAGCCGAAGGTGGCGGCCGAGCACGGGGCGATCGGCTGTCTCATCTACTCGGATCCCCAGGACGATGGCTACACGCAGGGGGATCCGTACCCGACCGGCCCGTTCCGGCCGGAGTTTGGTGCGCAGCGCGGCTCGGTGGCCGACATGCCGCTGTACCCGGGGGACCCGTTGACGCCCGGCGTCGGCGCCACCCCGGAGGCCAAGCGACTGCGACGCGAGGACGCGCAGACGCTCACCAAGATTCCCGTGCTGCCGATCGCCTGGGGAGACGCGCTGCCGTTGCTCCGGACACTCGAGGGGCCGGTGGCACCGGAAGCGTGGCGCGGCGCGCTCCCGATCACCTATCACCTCGGTGCCGGCCCGGCCCGGGTGCGGCTCGCGGTCGCGTTCACGTGGCAGCAGGTCCCGGCCTACGACGTGATCGCGCGGCTGCAGGGGAGTCGCTTCCCGGACGAGTGGGTGATCCGCGGCAACCACCACGACGCCTGGGTGTTCGGCGCGGCCGACCCGCTGAGCGGGCAGGTGGCGCTGCTCGAGGAAGCGCGCGCCGTCGCGCGGCTCGCGCAGAGCGGGTGGCGTCCGCAGCGCACCATCATCTACGCGGCGTGGGACGGCGAGGAGCCGGGCCTGCTCGGCTCCACCGAGTGGGTGGAGGCGCACGCCGACGAGCTGTCCCGCAAGGCGGTGGCCTACATCAACTCCGACGGCAACGGCCGCGGGTTCCTTGGCGTCGGGGGCTCGGGCGAGCTGGAGCGGCTGGTGAACGAGGTCGCCGCGGACGTGCGCGACCCGCAAACCGGCGTGTCGGTGCTGGAGCGGGCGCGGGCGCGGCGCCGCGTGTCGGGCGGTGCGGAGGCGGACGCGCCCGGCGACCTGCCGATCTCGCCGCTGGGGTCGGGATCCGACTACACCCCGTTCCTGCAGCATCTCGGGGTCGCCGCGCTCAACATCGGGTTCGGCGGCGAGAACGAGGGCGGCGACTACCACTCGATCTACGATTCGTTCGATCACTACGTGCGGTTCGGCGACCCGGGGTTCGCCTACGGCGTCGCTTTGGCCCAGACGGCGGGCCGATTGACGCTGCGGCTGGCGGACGCCGACGTGCTGCCGCTGCGATTCGGCAATCTCGCCGCGGACGTGGGCCGGTACGTCGACGAGCTCGACAAGCTCGCGGCCGACATGCGGCGCGACACCGAGCGGCGCGACGCGCTGCTCGCCGCCCGGGCCTATCAGCTCGCCGCCGATCCGAAGGAGCGCTACGTCCCGCCCGACTCGCAGGCGGCCGTGCCGTTCCTCAATGTCGCGCCGCTGGAGAACGCCCTGGGCGCGCTCAAGCGAAGCGCGGAGCGCTACGATTCGAGCCTCGCGCAATCCGGCGCGCCGACCGATCCGGCCGTGGCCGCCCGGGTGAACGCGGCCCTGGTGGGCGCGCAGCGCGCGATGATCACCGGCCAGGGGCTGCCCCGGCGGCCGTGGTTCCGGCACGAGATCTACGCGCCGGGCTTCTACACGGGGTACGGGGTAAAGACGCTGCCGGGCGTGCGCGAAGCGATCGAGCAGCGGAGCTGGCCGGAGGCGGATGCGCAGACCGGGATCGCGGCGCAGGCGCTCGAGGCCGTGGCCAAGGGCCTCGACGCTGCGGCCGCGGCCCTCGGAGGCTCGACCGGGGCTCGCTAGCGACGCGGCTCCCCGTGCAAAGCGCCCAGGACCATCGGCCCTGGGCGCTTTCGCTTCACCACCCCTGCAGATCGCTACACGTAGGAGTGGTAGTCGGGCTGGTACATCAACCCACGGACGTGCGCCCCCAGATCCTTGGGCTTGGGGGCCGTAGCGAGCCCGCTGTCGTACGCCTCCTTGGCCACCGCGGTCGCGATCGCACCCGACACCTCGCGGATCCGGTTGAGCGGTGGGAAGATCGTGCCCTGGTCGAGATACTCCTGGGTCACCAGATGAGCCAGGGTGTCCGCGGCGACGTAGAACATCTCGTCGGTCACGTGCTTGGCGCGGGAGGCGATGACGCCGAGCCCGATGCCCGGGAAGACGTAGGCGTTGTTGCCCTGGCCGGGCACGAGCGTGCGGCCCTTGTACGCGACGGCAGGGAACGGGCTGCCGCTCGCGAAGATCGCCCGGCCGTCGGTATGGCGGTATGCCTGCTCCGCCGTGCACTCGGACTTGGCCGTCGGGTTGGAGAGGCTGAAGATCATCGGCCGCTCGTTGAACTCGCCCATCCGCTTCAGGATGTACTCCGTGAAGCTCTGCGGCTGGCCGGAGACCCCGATGAGGCACGTGGGCTTGAGCGCATCGACGATGGCCTCCAGATCCTTGATGGACTCGTGCTCGTGCGCATAGGGCTGCTTGTGCGCGGCGAGATCCGTCCGCGACTTCACGACCAGCCCTTTCGAGTCCACGAACCAGATATGCCGCCGGGCCTCGTCGGGCGTGACGCCCTGCTTGACCAACGCCGACACGATGAGGTTGCCGATCCCGCTGGCCGCCTCGCCCGCCCCGTAGAACAGGATGCGCTCGTCCTTGAGCGGCCGCTTGGTGAGCCGGTTGGCGGCGATCAGGCCCGCGAGGGTGACGGCGGCGGTGCCCTGAATGTCGTCGTTGAACATGCAGATCGTGTTGCGGTACTTCGCGAGCAGGTGGATCGCGTTTTCCGTGGCGAAGTCCTCGAACTGGATCAGCAGGCCGGGGAACGTCTCCCGCGCGGCGGTCACGAACTCATCGACCAGCGCCTCGTACTCGGCGCCGCGGAGGCGCTTCTCCAGGATGCCCGGGTAGAACGGGTCGCTCAGCAACTGGGCGTTGTTGGTGCCGACGTCCAGCGTCACGGGAAGGCAGCGCTGCGGGTGGATGCCGGCGAGGCCGGTGTACAGCGACAGCTTGCCGATCGGGATCCCCATGCCCTGGGCGCCCTGGTCGCCCAGCCCCAGGATGCGCTCGCCGTCGGTTACGACGATCACGTCCACTTCGGGCTGAGGCCAATTGCGGAGGATCTCGCGCACGCGGCCCTTGTCGTAGCGGGAGATGTAGACCCCACGGGCCCGCCGGAAGATGTGGCCCCACTGCTGGCACGCCTCACCCACCGTGGGCGTGTAGATGATGGGCATCATCTCGGCCGTGTTGTCGAGGATGGTGCGATAGAACAGCGTCTCGTTGCGGTCCTGGAGGGCGGTCATGAAGACGAACTTCTCCAGGGGGGTGGTCTTGAGGTGGAAATTCTCGAGGATGCGGGCTTCCTGGTCGTGCATCGTGAACACCCGCGGGGGCAGCAGGCCCCGCAGCTTCAACGTATCGCGCTCGACCTCGGTAAAGGCCGTGCCCTTGTTCAGGGCGGGGTTATGGAGAAGCTGCGTGCCAGTCGGTATCGGACCCTTCGGTTTCACAGGACACTCCGAGAAAGGCTGAAGGAGGCAGTCGGCGGAAGAACGCCGGCCGAGGTTGAAAATACCGCGCCGTCCGCCTGTTGGGACCCCGCCGGCGGTTGCGGTGTACGCTGGAATCCGGATATACTCTATCGGCTTTTGGGACGGGCCGTCCCGGCCTCCAGCCGTCCCAGCCGGTCACCATCCTCGGGGGGAAGGATCCATGAGCTCGACGATGCTGCTTGCCGCTGCACTGGCATTCATCGGTGTCCCGCCGTCATCCAGCCACGCGAGTGGCGCGACCCGTCCCGAACCGCCGAAGCCTCGCGTCGTGCGGATCGTAGCCAAGGACTTCGCGTTCGATGCGCCGGCGGAGATTCCCGCGGGGGTCACGCTGATCCGCCTGGTGAATCGCGGAGCCGACATCCATCACATTCAGATCATGCAGCTCCCGGCTGGGAAGACGCTGCAGGACATGATGGGAACCCTGCAGACGGAAGGCCCGCCGCCGGCAGGTGCCGTGTTGCTCGGGGGACCCAACGCCGTGATACCGGGCGACAGCTCGCAGGCCATCGTGGACCTCGAGCCGGGGAACTACGCGCTCCTCTGCGTCATCCCCGGGTCCGACATGGTGCCGCACATGGCGAAGGGCATGGCGGCGGCGCTCCGCGTGACGGGACCGGCGGTTGCGCGGACGGCGGGCGTGGAGTCCGAGGTCAAGGCCGACGTCTCGCTGGACCTGGTGGACTACGGGTTCCAGCTGTCGCAGCCGCTCACGGCCGGTCCCCACATGCTGCGGGTCACCGATCGCGCCCAGCAGCCCCATGAGGTGGTCATCTGGCAGCTGGCGCCCGGCAAGACCGCCGACGATCTGAAGGCGTGGTTCGCGGCGAGCATGCAGGGCCCCCCGCCGGCGCGACCGATGGGTGGCACGGTGGCGCTCAGCGCGGGCGAGGAGAACATCGTGCCGCTGAACCTTCCCCCCGGCGAGTACGCCCTGGCTTGCTTGGTCCCGGACGCCAAGGACGGTGCGCCCCACCTGATGCACGGGATGCTGCGGCAGATCACCGTGCGCTGATCGCCTCACGGCGGTGGGAGCGGGGGCGCACGGCAGGTTGCCGCGCGCCCCCGCCGTGTCTCGCCCGCTTTGCCTCGCTCAGCTGCGGCGCCGTGCGTCAGCGGCCCGGTCCGCCCCCCAGGCGGAGCTTCGCGATCCGGTTGCGGGCCTCGGCGGCTTCGGAGGCGAGACGTCTAGGGCAGCGGGCGAGGAACGCCTCGTACTGAGCGATCGCCTCGTCGGTTCGCTTGAGCGACGCGAGCGCCGCGGCGAGGTTGTAATACGGCCGGGCCCAGTGCGGCTCGAGCCGCACCGCTTCCAGAAGCTGGGCTTCGGCCTCCGCGTCGTGCCCGGCGAGGTACAGGGCACGGCCGTAGTCGTTCCGCAGCACGGCGTTGCCGGGCTTCAGGCCGACCGCCAGCTCGTACTCGGCAAGCGCGGTCTTCACGTCGCTCTGCTCGAGCGCCGCCTCCGCCATGCGCTGGTGCGCAATGTAGAACGCGAGGTCTTCCGTGAGAGCACGTTCGTACGCCTCGCGCGCGGGGCCCCAGTGATGTCGGTGCGCCTCCGCGAACCCGATCATGTACTCGAACATGGCCTTCGAGTTGTACACCTGCGTTAGGTACTTCTCGTCGCGCGCGCGCAGCGAATCGATGAGCAGGCGCAGCTCGGCGACCGTGCTGTCGTAGAGCTGTTGGTAGTAGAAGCTCCACGCGCGATATCGGTGCGCCAGCAGGAGGCTGCCGTCGTTGCGCAGCGCTTCCGCGAAGGCAGCGTTGGCCTGGGAGTAGCACCCGTTGTTGTAGTGGACGTATCCGACGAAGTACTGGTCCCTCTGTTGCTCCCTTTCCTCCGCGAACACGCAGCTTGCTCGCCGGTCGCCGTACGGGTCCCGCATGATGATCTCGGACACCAGGGAATCGAGTAGCCGGGCATCGTCCGACTTGGCGACGCGGCTCACTCCCCGGTCGTAGTCGCGCCGCCAAAAGAACGAGTGACGATTGAGGAAGGCGACATACAGCCCGCGGAGGTAGGTGATATCGCCAGGTTCCAGCCGCTGCGCCCAGTAGTACGCATTGTAGGTGCTCTTCCAGTCCATTGCGGGTCGTCTGCCCCACTCGTAGTAAGAGCGGGCGTCGTTTGTATCGGCGTCGGCCGCGAGCCGCGGCCGGGGTGGTGTGGATTGCGCGAGCACGGTGGGGGCGGCGAGGGAAACGGCCAGGACGGCGGGGGCGAGGCGGCGCATGGCTAGCTCCTGGAAGGAACTCGAGGCGGGCCTACAGATCGGGTGCGGCGGGCGCCGGAGAGCGCTGCTCAGGGCGGGGACCCGGCCCGGAGCTTCGCGATCCGGGTGCGCGCTTCTGCAGCCTCGGTTGCGAGGCGCTTGGGGCAACGGGCGATAAACGCCTCGTACTGGGCCACCGCCAGCTCGCGCTTTCGCTGGTTGGCCAGGGCGACCGCGAGGTTGTAGTAGGGTAGCGCCCAGTAGGGCTCGAGGCGGATGGCCTCGCGCAGCTGCGCTTCCGCTTCCGCGTCCCGATCGTTCTCGAGCAGCGTGTACCCGTAGTCGTTCCGCAACAGGCCATCGTCGGGCTTGAGGCCGACCGCGAGGTCGAACTCCGTAAGCGCCGTCTGCACGTCGTGCTGCTCGAGCGCCACCCCGCCCAGGTGCGCGTGCGCCACGTAGAACGCGAGGTCCTCCGTCAGCGCTCGCCCATACGCCTCGCGGGCGACGGCCCAGTGGCTCTGGGTCTCCTCGGTGAAGCCGATCATGTACTCGAGCATGGCCTTCGAGTAGTACCAGAATGTCAGGTACTGGAGATCCCGCTGGCGGAGGGAGTCGATGACCACATTCAGCTGAGCGACCGTGCTGTCGTACTGCTGCTGAAAGTAGAACCCCCGCGCCCGGTGGATGTGCGCGTCGAGCAGGCCGGGGTTCTCGGCCAGGGCCTCCGCAAAGGCCCGGTTGGCCAACTTGTAGCACCCATTCAGGTAGTGAGCCATCCCGACGGCCATGCGGTCACGCTGCTTCTCGAGTCCTTCCACGAACGTGCACGGCTCGTCGAAGCGGGCGAATGGGTCGTGGATCAGCACCTCAGCCCACGCGGAATCGATGGCGCGTGATTCCTTCGACCTGAGCACGTACGCCGCGCCGCGCTCATGTTCGACCCTCCACTGATAGGGCTGACGACCCAGCAGCGCTTCGTGCATGGCGAGCAGGTAGCGCAGATCCCCCGGGTCGAGGCGCCGCGCCCACCAGATGGCGTCGTGCGTCTTCTGCCAGCCGACGTCGACCCGGCGCGACCACTCGTAGTACGCGCGGGCGTCGTTCGTATCGGCATCGGCGGGGAGCTTCGGACGGCGGGGGGTGTTCTGTGCGACGAGGCCAGGGGCGGCGAGCGCGGCGGCCAGGGCGACGAGGACTAATCGGCGCATGACCCAACTCCGGTGGCAATGCCCTGCCAACCTACCGACCGACCCCATTCGGCGCCAGCCGGGCCCGGGATTCAGCGGCCCCTGTCCACCATTCCGAAGAAGGACCCGCCGTGCCAGCTCGACCGCGCAGGCGTCTCCCACCGGCCGGCGCGCAGGGCGCCAAGTGACTGCACCGTGTTGTCGAACACCACGGTGTCGGGCGAGACCACACCGGCCCCGGCGAGCTCGCGAAATCGGGTCCGGGGAACGCGCGCGATCCCATCTCCGTCCCGATAGAGCACGGGGCCGTTGTCGAGCAGCGCGATCCCGAGCCGGCGCTCGTGCTCCCTGAGCTTGCGGGTCAGCGCGTCGATCGAGCAGCCGGAGACCCCGGCCGCGGCCTCGTCCACGGCCACGAGGAGGAACCGGTCATGCCGCCAGTCGCGGCCGCAGGTGAGCGGCACGCCGTGCGCGGTCCATGTCGTGAGGAAGGCATCGACGTCGCCGAGCAGCGCCTGCCGGTCGGATGGCGACAGCGCGCGCTCGGCGGCGAAGATCCAGAGGCGCGCCGTGTCGGGCAGCGCCGTGAGGGAGACCAACGGCATGGCTCGCTCCCGCTCCGGTCAGCTGGGGTCGCTCAGCGGCGCGGCAACCCGGTAGCTTTGGTACTCGCGTACCGCTCACAGGGAACCGCGCCATGTCCCGTAATGTACTCACCCCCCCGAGCCGCCTGCTCCTCGGCCCCGGACCGTCGAACCCCGATCCCGCGGTGAGCGCCGCGATGGCCGCGCCCCTGGTCGGCCACCTCGATCCGTATTTCCTGAGGGTGATGGACGAGACGATGGCGGATCTGCGGGCCGTGTTCGGGACGACAAACCATCACACGATCCCGATGTCCGGCACGGGCACGGCCGGGCTCGAGACGATCATGTTCAACCTCGTCGAGCCGGGAGACGAGGTGATCGTGGGCGTGATCGGCTATTTCGGCCAGCGCCTGGTGGAGCTGGCCGAGCGCGCGGGAGCCCAAGTGCGCCGCATCGACGCACCGTACGGCGAGGTAATCATGCCGGAACGGATCGCGCACGAGCTGAAGCGCGGGCGCCCGAAACTGGTGGCGCTGGTGCACGCGGAAACCTCGACCGGCGCCGCGCAGCCGCTCGAGGACATCGGGCGGATGGTGCGGGAGCACGACGCGCTGTTCATGGTGGACTGCGTCACGTCGCTGGGGGGCATGCCGGTCGAGACCGACGCCTGGCTGATCGACGCCGCCGGCTCCTGCTCCCAGAAGTGCCTCGGCGCGCCGCCAGGGCTCGGGCCCGTGACGGTCGGGCCGCGCGCAATGGCCGCGGTCGAGCGCCGGAAGACGCCCGCGGCGACCTGGTACTTCGATCTTCGCCTGTTGTTCAAGTACTGGGGCGAGCAGGGCGGGCCGCGCGAGCGCGCGTTCCATCACACGGCGCCGGTCGCCAACATCTATGGATTCCACGAGGCGCTGCGGCTGATTCTCGAGGAGGGACTCGCCGCGCGGTTCGCCCGCCACCAGGCGGCGCACGAGCGATTGGTTCAGGGTCTCGAAACGCTCAGCCTTTCGCTATTCACTCCCGCCGCCCACCGACTGCCGATGCTCAACGTGGTCCGCATCCCCGACGGGGTGGACGACCTCGCCGTGCGCAGGGCGCTGCTCGCGCGCGGCATCGAGATCGGCGGGGGATTCGGCCCGCTCAAGGGCAAGGCCTGGCGCGTCGGGCTGATGGGCACCAACGCGACGCCGCAGGTGGTCGATACGTTGCTGGGAGCGATGGCGGAGGTGTTGGGGCCGGGGACGGGCCAGGAGAAACGCGGAGATCAGTCTCCCGGCCGCGGTGATGCTCGGTGATCATGCGCGAGGGCTCTTGCTAGCTGCCGGCACGCCTCGGTAAGCACCTCGGCATCGAGCCGCCGGCCGGGTGCAACCGAGGCGAGACGCGTCTCGCCGACGATCATCAGCCCGGCTTCGAGATCCTCGGCCGATCGCACCCTCAGCCCGGTGGTGGACAACAGCTGGTCCGCGAGACGCTGGCCCGGCCCATTGAGATAGGGGCGGTCTGGCTCGCTGCGGATCACGCCGGCCCGACGAAGGGCTACACACAGATCCCACGCCTCCGCCCGATTGAACCCATGAGCTACCAGTCGGGTGCGAAGCCGGTCAAACCGCACCGGCCGCGCCGGCGCCCCGTCGCTCGCCAGAAGCCGGGCGGTCCGAATGGCCCAGTCTCGTACCGTCGGGTTCACGGGCAGGGAATCGTCGGCAGCGCACTCCGGGCCCGCCGGGGTCGGCCCCACTTGTGTCATGGCGAGGCGAACATGCCCAGCCACAGCCGTCGCTACGGGGTCCGCCGCGCTCGCTTCACGCTGTCGCCACACCTCGACGTATGCGGCCCCCAGCCGGTCCCAGAGATCGGCTTGGCTGAGGGCCGCATGGCCGATAGCGCCAGGCGCGGGCCCGCGCGGTTCTTCCCAGCGCGCCGCCTGTGGCCTACTCACGTGCGCGTCTCCCGCCGACTTTTCGCCGCGCGGGATTCGACGCGACGTGGGGCGACCGGAGGCACGGGTCAGCGACCAAGGCAACGCCCCTTACGGCTTGGCTGGAGGCTGGGACGGGCCTGGCTTCGGAGGCTGACTCGGCTTCGGAGGCTGACTCGGCTTGGGGGGCTGCCCCGGCTTGGGAGGCTGCCCCGGCTTTGGGGGCTGCTGTGGGGGCTTCGCAGGCGGTTGCTGGTTCTGGAATGACATGCTACCTCCATGTGGCGTAACGTGTTGTAGCGCGTCGTACAATTGCACAGCATTCTGCATCAAATGAGGTATGACTATGTACTTTCACGTAGTTTAAAGTATATATTGGTGTATCTCCGTGTCAAGAATCCGCCCCGGTAGTCTACTCGCCGGGCTCGGCGCCACCACCGGGAGATCTTGGGGGACACATGGAAGATCGCCTGATGACAGTCCGGGAGATCGCGGCGTACCTCAAGCTCAATGAGCGGACCGTGCTGAAGCTCGCCGCCCAGGGACCGCTGCCAGCCGTGCGGGTGGGTAACCAGTGGCGCTTCCGGAAGGCCATGATCGATGCGTGGCTGGACGACCAGATGCTCGGTATCAGCCGACGCTACGTGGCGGTGCCTCACGCGCCCGATGCGGTTCCGATGCTCCTCGAGCTGGAGAGCTGTTTTGAGCCGCGGCACGTCGCGCCCGAGCTCGTGGGCACCACGAAGACGGCGGTAATCGAAGAGCTGGCGGATCATGCCGCCAGGCTCGGACTGATTCGGGACAAGCGGTGGTTCGTCGGTGCGCTGGTAGAGCGTGAGAACATCATGCCGACGGCGATCGGCAACGGGATCGCGTTCCTGCACACGCTGAATCGACACCCGGACCAGGTGCTGCGCCCGTTCATGGTGCTCGGTCGATCGCGCGCTGGGGTGGATTTTCACGCGCTGGACGGGATGCCGACCCACCTGTTCTTCGTGCTCGGGCTGCGCTACCAGGCGCTGCACCTGCCCTGGCTGACCAAGCTCGCGCGGATGCTCGCCAGTCCCGAGGCGGTGGCGGATCTGCTTGCGGCACCGAGCCCGGAGCGCATGTACCAAGTGCTGGTTGCGGCCGAGCGCAGACTCAGCGAAGCGCGGCCGGCCGCCAGCGCGTAGGCTCCCCGGCACGGCGGCACGACAATGGCGAGCGGCATCGCGAGGAGTCTGTGCGAGGGCGACGCGCCGACACCCCAGGACTCCACCCCTGGGGATGTGGAGTCGTTGCTCGGGCAGTATCGCGCGGAACTCGACGCGGCCGAAGCGATGCTGCGAGCGGCATTCGACGAGGCGGCCACGGCCACGCGCGCCGCTCGGAACATGGAAGTCGAGTTGCGGCGCGCGTGGGAGGAGTCACAGGGCCGGGCGCCATCGCCGGCCCTCCAGCGAACGCTCGATCGGTTGCGCGAGGAGCGGGCGACGTGGACGGAACGCAAGCACGGGGCCCAACGCGCAGCCGATGAGGCTGCCCTGCGAGTCGCAGCCGCGCGGCGCTGGCTGCAAAGTACGGAGGATCGTGCGCGACGCCTGCGTCGCCAGGTGGCGCACGAGGTGGATGCGGTGCAGGTCCTGCGTCGGGCCGTCGCGGCCGCGGAGCGCAGCTTGGCCGAGCAGCGGGAAACGCTGAGAGAGAAGGACGCGGTGCTGGTCGCGCTTCGCGAGGAGCTGGCGCGGCTGGCCGGAGTGCACCAGCCCTAGCGTTGGCCTCCTGCTAGGCGGCCGAGCATTGGGACTGCGTCCCCCGGAGAAGCGCCAGCCCAGTTGTGCGCGGGGAGGCCCCGCTTCTCGAAAGGGTGCTACCGGCTGTCGTCCGCTACAAACGCCACGTAGTCTCCCCGCGGGCTCACGGCGATCCGCGTCACGCGCTGGATGCCCTGAGCGGCGAAATCGGCCACCGGGATCCACGCGGTGTCGACGCCGAGGCGGAACGTCAGAAGGCGCGTGCTGTCGGCCGCGAGCAGGGCTCCATCGGCTAGCGCGAAGAAGTCGTTGAGCGGCGCGCGAACTACCCGCGTGACGCGGCCGTCGTCGAGATTCAGGCTGGCGATGACGAAACCCGCCGAGTCGCGCTGCGCGAACAGGATGCGCCGCTCGCCGGGGACGCGCTGGAGCCCGCGGCCGATGTCCCGGGCGACTTCGATGGCGGTCGTCGCGCCGGCCGGCACGAGCCGCAGCGTCGCGGGCGAGCCGAGCACGAAGAGCGCGACGTCGCCCTGATCGCTCCAGGCGTGGTAGCCGACCGGCTTTACTTCCGGGAGCAGCAGGCGGGGGGCCGACCCGTCCGCGGCGAACGCCCACAGTCGCTGCGTGGAATCGGCCTCGACCCGGACCACCGAAAAGCCGGGGCCCGACGGCAGCGGCGTCGGCGAGTACTCACTCTCGGGAGTCACCGTTACGCGGCTGCTGGTTCCCGCGGCGAGGTCGTAGCGCCAGATGTCAGCCTGCCCGTCTTCCCGTATGGATGTGTACAGAAATGCGGAGCCGTCCGGCAGGAACGCCGGTTGGTTGTCATAGCCGGGGCGGTGGGTCACGTTGACCGGGATGCCGAGGACGAGCCTCCCCGCAACTGTCGCTAGCGGAGCGAGGTAGATGTCCGTCGCCGGCGCCTGCGCGAGGAGTGGTGTCCCGAGCCCCAGCGGCGCGGTGCCGGCCAAGCCGAGCCGGACCGCCAGGCCACCGATCGATGCGAGGCGTGACAAACGGGGGTGGCGCCGCGACGTGGCGTCACCCCCGCTCGGGAATCCGGGCAAGCTGCTAGTTACCGCCGCCCGCCGGGCGTCGCATCGCGACTCGTGGGGCCGGCAGGGAGTCGAACTTGGCCTGCTGATCCGCCTTGAGCAGCCCGCGAATCGCCTTGTAGTGGCCGTCGAGCTCGGTCTGCATCGACTCGAGCGTGGTCCGGAACGCCTGCATCTGCTCTGGGGACGGGCGTTCCCCGCCGCTCATCATCTTCTGCCGCTCGGCCGCGGCCTTCTTCATGACCGCATTGAGCTCGTCGTAGTGCTTCGTGACGTCGGCCTTCTGGGCGTCGGTAACCCCGACGGCTGCAACCAGGGAGTCGATCGTCATCCAGTGGTCGGCGGGAGCCCGTCGGCCCTGCATCGGGCCCTGGGCGTATACGGAGGTACTCACCGCCGCCGACATCAAGACTGCCAGAAATGTGGTGCGCATAGGTTTGTTGACCTCGTTCGGGGTTCGGGTTGTGGGTGGCTGAGGTTGACACTAGTACGCGCGCGGGCTGCCGTTTGTTCAAGTTGGCCGGTTCCCCCCTCCCCCCGGAGCCCCTCCCCGAGGCCGCCGGCCCGGGTCACCCCTCCTGGAAAATGGACCGGACCTTGGCGAGCAGCATGTCCACCGCCACCCGGTTCCGTCCCCCCTCCGGGATGATGACATGGGCGTGGCGCTTGCTCGGCTCGACGAATTCCAGGTGCATGGGCCGCACCGTCTGGAGGTACTGCCGCACCACCGAATCGAGCGAGCGGCCCCGCTGCTGAAGGTCGCGCTCGAGTCGGCGGATCAGGCGGATATCGGCGTCGGTGTCCACATACACGCGGATGTCCATCAGCGCGCGGAGCGCCGGCACGGCGAGGATGAGGATGCCCTCGAGAATGATCAGCCTGCGTGGCAGGGCGGTCACCGAGCGGGCGGAGCGGGTGTGGGTCGCGAAATCGTAGACCGGCACCGCGACCGGCCGTCCCACCCGTAGCTCGTGCAGATGCCGGATCAGCAGGTCCGTTTCGAGCGCGTCAGGGTGGTCGTAGTTGATCTCCTCCCGCCGATCTGCCGGGACCGTACTCCGGTCCTGGTAGTACGCGTCGTGCTCGATCACGGTGATCTGATCGGCGCCGAGGGCGCCGACGATCTCCGTCACGACGGTCGTCTTGCCGGAGGCGGAGCCGCCGGCCACGCCGATCACGATGGGGTGGGACATGTGGGAGGGAATCTAGCCGGGGATGCCGCGCTCGGGCGTCACGGGCTGTGAGCGGCGAAGGCCCGCAAGCAACGCGGCGGGCACCCAAGGGAGCCCGCCGCACCTGCCAGTTGCGACCTACGGAAGAGCGTCAGCTCGCGACACGACCGTGGGCGACCTTGCGTTCCACGCCGCCGTCGAAATACGCCTTGTTCTTCTCGATGTAGCTCTTCCATTCCGGCGGGACGTCTTCCTCCGGGAAGATCGCGGAGACCGGGCACTCCGGCTCGCAGGCCCCACAATCGATGCACTCGTCGGGATGGATGTACAGCTGGTCTTCGCCTTCGTAGATGCAGTCCACGGGGCACACGTCGACACAGCCGCGGTCTATCGTGCCGATGCAGGGCTCGCAGATGATATATGGCATTCTCGGGTTCCGCCGTGAGTCGTCGGGTGAAGTTGGTCGAATGTCGCCGGGGGACTGTAGGACTGTCAAGTGAGCCGTTGCCGCCCATTCCAGGGATGGCGATCATTCCCGCTCATGCGCATTGCGTCACTGCTGGCGAGCGCCACGGAGATGGTGTGTGCCCTCGGGCTCGAGCCTGAACTCGTGGCCATCTCCCACGAGTGCGACTACCCCGCGCGGGTGCTCGACCGCCCGCGCGTGAGCCGGGCGCGTATCGATCCGGCGGGATTGAGCAGCGGCGCCATCGATGCGGCCGTGCGCGACGCGATGGAACGGTTCGGCGGCATGTACGAGCTGGATGAGGTGGCGTTGAGGACCGCCGCGCCCGACCTGATTCTCGCGCAGGAGCTGTGCGAAGTGTGCGCGGTTCCCACGTCGCTCGCGCGGCAGGCGGCGAGCGTGCTGGAGCGGCGGCCCACGATTCTCTCGCTCGATGCGCACACGATCGAGGACATCCTCACCTCGATGGTGCGCATCGGTGCGGCGGCCGGGGTGCGGGCCCGCGCGGAGCAGGTGGCGGGAGCCCTCCGGGAGCGGCTCCGAGCGGTCCGCCGTGCGGTTGCCGGTCGGCCCCGCCCGCGCGTGCTGGCCCTCGAGTGGCTCGATCCGGTGTTTGCGCCCGGGCACTGGGTCCCGGAGATGGTGGAGCTGGCCGGCGGGGAGTGCCTGGTGGGAACGGTCGCCGGTCGGTCGATGGTGGTGGAGTGGAGCCGGCTCGAGGCGTTGAACCCGGACGTGCTGCTCGTCATTCCGTGCGGGTACGGGCTCGGCCGGTCGCGCGTCGAAGCGGACGCGCACGCGGCGGATCTGGGCGCGGTTGCGGCACGTGCCATCGGGAGCGGCCGCGCCTGGATCGCGGACGCATCGGCCTACTTCAACCGGTCTGGCCCGCGGGTCGTGGACGGTGTCGAGATCCTCGGCCGGCTGCTGCACCCGACGCTGTTTCCGGGCACCGACCTGGCCGGCCGTGCGGAGCCGTGGCTGCCGTCCCCAGGCCGGACTGGTTAGGTTTGGAAATGGGAGTGTTTCATTCGGATTAGTGCCGGATCAGTGCTGTGCAGGAGGTGCTCGCTGTGCGATACGATCCCACCATGGTCCAGCCGATGCGGGACGATCTCACCCGGATCGGCTTCAAGGAAATGCGCACGCCCGAGGAAGTGGATCGGGCCCTGGCAGTGAAGAACGAGACGGTGCTGCTGGTCGTGAACTCCGTGTGTGGCTGCGCGGCCGGCAAGGCACGGCCCGGTGTGACCCTCGCGGTGCGCGGCGCGATCAGGCCGGATCACCTGACGACGGTATTCGCCGGGGTGGACCTCGATGCGACCGCCCGGGCGCGCGAGTACTTCGAGGGATACCCACCCTCTTCGCCGCAGATCGCCCTGCTCAAGAACGGGCGGCTGCTGCACATGCTCGAGCGCAAGGACATCGAAGGCCGGGACGCCCCTGAGATTGCGGGAGAGCTCGTCGCCGCGTTCGAGACGTACTGCGGTCAGCCGGTCTAGCAGGGAGCAGCGGGGCGATCGCCCGGCATCCGGGCGCGAGCCCGATTATGCCGCCGGCAACCTCGAGAAGAAGGGGCGCAGCGCTTCGAGCGCGGCCTCGAGTTCGCGGGTCGGGTTGCCGTAGCCCAACCGGAGGTGTCCCGGCATCGCAAAGTGGTCTCCCGGCACGAGCAGAATGCCGAGCTCCGCGCGGACCCGCTCCACCAGGTCCGGCGCCGGCAGGGGACTGCGGTAGCGCACGAAGCAGATCGCCCCGCAGTCGGGCTGCCGCCAGTCGAATAGCCCGCCAAAGCTGGTGAGCCAGTCGGCCAGCACCGGGTAGTTGGCGTTCAGAATCCCGCGGGTTCGCTGGAAGATGCGCTCGCGCGCCGCGAGCGCCCGGCTGGCAAGGTAGTCGGAGACTGGACTCGGCCCGATGACGGTGTAGTCGTGGCGCTCGAACAGCGGGCGCTTCAGATCCGGGGGGCCCAGGATCCACCCGATGCGGAGGCCCGGCAGGCCGTACGCCTTCGACAGGCCATTCACGATGATCAGCCGCTCGTAGCTGCCCCACCAGCTCGGGGTCGTCACGCCGTCCCGCTCGGCGCCGCGGTACACCTCGTCCACCAGGAGCCAGGCTCCGGCGGCGCGGCTCCGCGCGACGATCAGGTCCCGGGCGGCGCGCGACAGCACGTGTCCGGTGGGGTTGTTGGGATCCGTGACGACCACGAGTTTCGTGCCGGGTGTGATGGCGCGCGCGATCTCGTCGGGGTCGGGTTCCCAGCCGCGCTCGGGCCGGAGCCAGAAGGGCGTCACCCGCGCGCCCACGTTGTCGCCGAGCCCCCAGATCTGCATGTAGGTCGGTGCCTGAATGGCCACGCGATCGCCGGGCTCGAGCAGGGCCCAGCAGGCGATGAAGTTGGCTTCGGCGCTGCCGGTCGTGATCGTGACGTCCTCCGGGGCGGCGCCGGGGTAGAGGTCGGCGACGGCCCGCCGCAGCTCGGGGGTGCCGTCGGACTGGCTGTAGACCAGCCGCTTGTCCGCCAGCACGGCCGGCGTCTCACCGGCGAGCGCCAGGAGCTCGCCCACCGAGAGCGCGTGCACGCCGCTCTCCGAGAGGTTGATGCGCACCTGGTGTTCCCAGGTGCTCTGCCAGCGCTCGAGCGCGAAGGGAATGAAGGGCATGCCGGGAAACTACCGGCAAAACGAGCGCCCGGAAGCGAGCCGCGCGGAGCGGCGCCCCCGGGCGCACGGGCAGGCCGCGAATCAGCGCTGCTTGATCTGGATATCCCCCGAGCCGGTATCCACGTGGAGCCGGGCGACTCCGCTGCCGATCGCGCCGGTCACGCGGCCCCGCTGGCTCAGGTTGACCCGGAGCGGGAAGTCCACCGTCAGGTTGCCCGAGCTCGTTTCGAGGTCCACCGCGGCGGAGTAGCTGGAGGGGAACGTCAGCGCCACTGTGGCGGATCCGGCATCGACCGCGACGTCTTTCGGCGTGCCGTCGAACGAGAGGGTCACGTCACCACTCCCGGTATCGACGCTCACGTTGCCCGCGGTGATCTGGATGCCGTCCACGGTTCCCGAACCGGTATCGAGGCGGACGGTGCCCGCCTCCACCTGGCCGAGCGAGACGTTGCCGGAGCCCGTATCCACCCACACGTCGCCGTTCCCGGCGCCTGCGATCGAGACATCGCCCGAGCCGGTATCCACCTTGAGGTCGCCCGTGGCGTTCTTCACGCGCACGTTGCCGGAGCCGACGTCGACGGACA
>Ga0153915_10000356_pt1 | contig 41656 bp, 39 predicted proteins | sample Opewatmetagenome_2_FD_107003 | JGI IMG/M metagenome (GOLD analysis project Ga0153915, IMG submission 107003) | Freshwater wetland microbial communities from Ohio, USA - Open water 3 Core 3 Depth 3 metaG | ecosystem: Environmental > Aquatic > Freshwater > Wetlands | place: USA: Ohio, Lake Erie...
CTACCACGTCTCCGATGACCACCGCATTCATGACGGTGCTCTTCCGGGTGTACGGCGCATACAACGTGGCGTTCGGGCTGCTGGCGATCGCCGTCGCTACCACTGCCTTCCGCCATGGTGACGGTTGGGCATGGTGGGCGTTGCTCGTCGGCAACACGATCGCATTCGGCGCGGCAATGACGTACGACTGGACCGTGAGCGCCATCGGGCCGTTCGAGCTGTCGGAATACGTGGGCCTCGCCGCAGTCTATGGGGCTCTCGCCGTCACCGCTCCTTTCCTTGCGGCGCGACGGCCGGCTCGATGAAGGATTCGGTAACGAAAAACGGCGAAGGGTTTAGTAAATGCCGGTTTTGGCCCCCGCAGGGCAGATGCGGGCGCGCCAAACTCGCCAGATTTCTCGACGTAGACATCGTGCGATCATAGCCACGCGATGTTATTGCCCCGCGCCTACCGAGCCGGCGAATCCCTCGAAGACCTCTGCCGCGCGTGCAAAGCCGACCGTCTGCACACCGTGATCGTGGTCGACGCCGAGGGCGCACCCATTCGCGTCGTGTGCGGGTATTGCCACAGCGAGCACAACTATCGTGGCGGCCCAAGAAGCGCGTCGTCACGACCACCGGCATCACCCGCCGCGGTATCCGACACCCGGCGTGCGCTCTCGAACCGGGCGCCATTTCCCATCGTCAGCGATCGCGAGAGGACATCAACCATGCCTGGGAGCCAGACGCCGGCGGACCTCGAAGTACTGCTGCGGCGGATCATCCGCGAGGAAACCGGCATCACGCCGGTCGTGCCGGCCGACAAGTGGCGCGGCGGCACGCTCGTGCTGCGTCCGGGCACCGCGGGGCTGCAGGAGAAGACGTGGCCCATCGAGACGTTCTTCCACAAGGTCGTCATGCTGCGGAACCGGCTTCGCACGCTCGAGCAGCAGGTCAACGCCTCGGACTTGCCGGACACGGCGAAGGTGAAGCTCCAGAGCTACGTGAGCGGCTGCTACGGCTCGCTGACCAGCTTCAACGTCCTCTTCGCAGACGAGGACGACCAGTTCAAGGGTAGCGGCGGCGACTAGTTCGCTGCGGGCCGCTCGCTCCCAATGCCATACAAGCCTGTCACGATGCCTTCGGATAGTACGGCCACGGCCTGCAGCCGTGCTCGAATCAGAACCGAAATATGTTCGACGCTGCAGCAGAGATTCCCGACTAGCATCTGTGATTCAGACTGCAGCTCGGGCGCAATTCGCGTGCCGAAAAGACAGCGCCCCCCAAATCGTCTGAGCACGAGGCATCGATGTGAAGGCTCTCGCCTCAAACGCGTTTAGCGGTCGTCGTCGGCCTCGCGGTTGATGGCACACTGCGACGGTTGCTGCAGCCAGAAGCGGAAATCGACATCGCCTGAGACCGAGCTGCACTCGCGCGCTCCAGGTCCCGCGTGGCATCCCACCAGTTTTTCTGCGCGTCCACCGTGCCGATCGCGAGGTTCGCGAAGCCGACTCCTTTGGTGGTGATGTTGTTGGACTCGAACGAAATGTCCTGCTGCCCCGCCGCGCTCGGTTGGTAGGCGCCCATCGACGCGGCCGACCTGGTATTGTGGCGGATGTCGTTGCACGTCGCGCGCACGCTGATGGTGTTCCCCGGATCGGATTGGAGACTGAAGCCGTCAGCGAAACCCGACACGACGTTGCCGGAAAACGACGCCACAACGCTATTGGATCCGTAACCGAGCTGGTCGGTCGTCACGATCGCCCCGACGCTGCCCGAGCGCTTGTCTCCGGTAACGACGTTGTCGATAAACGTCGTCGCGCCAGGTGACGTCACGCCCACAGCCTGGCCGAACTCCGCAAGCCCGACGTCTACGTCGTCGACCCGATTGCCGCGGACCGTGACCGGCGCGTACGGCACGAAGGTCCAGATTCCATAGCTCGGCGAACCGCTGGTCAATGAGTTGCCGCGACTCACGCGATTCCCGGCGATCAGGTCGCGGCCACTGGAGTTGTCGGTATGAACACCGCTTGCCGACTCAGTAATCACGTTGCCGAGAAATCGCACCCCGGTCGACCAGTTCGAGCTGATCGCGTCGTTCGCCCTCGACACGCGATTGGACGCCATCGTACCCGCACCGCCGAAGTTGAACATCGCGATCGAGAAGTAGTCTCCCTGCACGTTGTCGACACGATTATGGTGGAAGGTAAAGGTGCCGCCGCTCGAGGCGTACATCCCCCGCAGGTAAATGTTCTGTACGGTCACGTTGTAGACGGTGAGCGCATTGAACGTTCCTGCGAGATAGTTGGTGATGATGCCGTTGCGAGCGTCGAGGTCGGCGCCGCCGCGCACAATGCCGCTCGTGAGATCCGGGTTGTCACCATCGAGCACCATGTCGTGAATCGTCACGTTGTCGGCCTGTACGAGGATGATATTGCTCGCCATGCCGCCGCAGAGTGAACTGCCGTTGCACGGATTTGGATTCGACACGGCGGGATAGATCACTACCTTCTCTCGATCGGTCCCGCCGAGCGTGAGCGGCTTGTCGACCGTGACGTTCTCAGCGTAATCGCCTGGATGGATCGCAATCGTGTCACCAGCGTGCGCGGCGTCAATCGCGGCCTGGATGGAGGCGTAGCAGCCGTCGGCGCCGGATGGCGCGACGCACGACGTCGCAGCCGACGCGGTTGCGGAGCCGATGGCCCACGACGCGATCGCGAGGATAACCAATACGCAAGGCGAGAATCGTCTGCTCGTCACAGCAACCTCCCGGCAGTGACTGCACACGCCGGCCAACAGGTTAAGTACAAGAATTAGAGGGACGCAGAAGCTCGGCAGTATCCTATACCTGGACGCGGCAGAGTGGGTATTCAGGGCTCGTCAGCGCCGCAATGACAGGGTGCGCGGTGTACCTCACGCTGCTGCTTGGCGGAAGCGCCCTGTACTCGGAGTACCCATTCATTCTTCCGATCACACTCGCCGGCATTGCACTCGCGGGATGGGCGCTGAACGCGGGACGCTGGATGCCGGTTCTTGCCGTGAGGTGGCACGGCGCGTCGATCCGAACGTGCAATTCGGCGGACAAGCTCTTCGAAACCACAGAGAGCGTTTTCAACTTTCTGAGCCAACGAGGTGAACGGGCCGGGACCGTGCTGTTCTGGGACTCCAAGAGCGGCCGGTTTCTCGTGCTGTGCGCGCTCAGCATCAGATGGCTCAGTCGCGTGGTGACACTCGGAAGTGTGCTTGCAAGCGTGTGCGTCGCGGGATTCTTGCTGGAGCGCTCAGGACACGTCGCCAAGGCATGGCCGATGATTGCGGTGGGTGCGGCTGGGGTGCTGGCGTATCTTGAGGCGGCGATTATTCTCGGCGCAGTCACGCTGTGGTACAACGCCGTCTTGATCTTCGCGACGACTTTTGCGGGCTTGATCGTGCTGGAAGGTGTGTTCGTCTATGCGACGTCGCGCCTCTTGAAGACTGAAGATGTTCCGAGCCGACCTCTACACGCTTTTCCACGTGTGTAGCCTACCGTCAGCGTCGCCGCGCCCTTCCTCATCGCGGCGTCGATGGACACCGTGGGAGGTGGACTCATTCGCACACGTCAGAGTCGGCCATACGCCGTCTGGCTTCTCGGCTAGCGGCGATGGTTGCGACGCTCTTCGCGCCGCTCCTCATGTCGGTCGTCTCTCCGATCCCGGTCACGATCCCAGCGGTGGTCATGCTCGAACCGCCCGCGACCACCTTCCCAGTATCCAGCGATGTACTGGCGGCCGTCGTAGTAAGGCGCTACCCAATAAGCTTCCGCGTACGGTGGGCGCGTCCAGTAACCGTCATGCCACGTGTAATGCCGCCCCTGCGGATACCAGTAGCCTTCGACCCAGACGAAGTCGGGGCTAGGCCGCGTCGGGACGACGTAGACGCGTGGCGGGGGCGGCTGACCGATCGTGATGCCAAACGAGACTTGTGCGTTCGCCGCTGATCCCGAGCTCAGCAGCAACGCGCACACTGCCGGGCACATAAACCGGATTCGCATCGGAGATTCCTCCAGGATCCCTCGCCACTGCACAGCATCTGCCACCACGCAGTTCACGGTTCTGCACGGAAGTTCGCGGTTGGCCCTTTCATTCCTGTCTTCACGTTGACAATGTTGGCGATCGACATCGTCTCCGACTACTGCGACGTCGACGTGTGAAGGTTCCCTCCTACGATACGGTCGATCAACCAGTTTCACACTATCTCGGTGACCGCCATGAAGGTCGAGCAGAATACGTCCGTCGACAGAAAGGCAGCCTGCCAGTTCCAGAAAGTCTGACGAGTCGCGGACAATCCATTGCACATCACAAAGACCGGGAAAAACCCGCACCACTGCAAGAAATTCCCCACGTTCTTGGCCTGAGATTTTACGAGACGCTTATCAATCCTGGCTTCTGATGTTCTAGACGCGGCTTGTTTCCCGGGACTGCATTGGCGAACGTTTTGCTGTTCGACGAGCGCATCTAAGTGCTCTCCGGCAGTTTCGCTCGGAGATGCGTCAGCGGGAACAGCTTATGAATCGATTACGTCGAGCGTTTCGATATTTCTCGTCCGTCGCGCTTGTCGTGTTGTGTCTTGTCGTAACGGAATCTCCGGCCCTGGCGATTCCCGCGTTCGCCCGGAAGTATCACACCAGCTGCCAGACCTGCCACATCGTGTTTCCGAAGCTGAATGCGTACGGGGAGGCCTTCCGGCTGCGTGGCTACCGTCTACCGGGTGAGACTGACGACATGATCAAGGAACCTCCGGTCAGTCTTGGCGCGCCGGCGTACAAAAAGCTCTGGCCACAAGCCGTGTGGCCGGGCGAGATCTCAAGTGCCGTGCCGCTGGCCGTCAACATCGCGCTCGCCGACGTCAACATGTCTTCTCACAACGAAGACGGATCGACGAGCACCGTCTACAATGATCTCCAGTTTCCGCGCGAACTCAATATTTTCGGCGCGGGCACGCTCGGCGATCACGTGTCGTACTTCAGCGAGGTCACGTTCAGCGAGAACCCCGATAACAGCGTCTCGGTGGAACTTGAGCACGCTCACCTGGCGTTCGATTCTCCATTCGGCCCCGAAGATCTTTTCCATTTCCGCATCGGCAATTTGATGCCCAATCTCGTCGACGGATTCCAGGAGATGCAGATCTCCACCGACGCGGCCATAGACTCGCTGTTCGCCTACAACCCCATCGGTGTGCACGGGGGAACGGGTTTAGCCGGAGATCTCACGCCGTCGCCGATCGCGATGCCCGCAAACATCCGCGGCATCGAGGGCTACGGCATCATCAAGCACCGCGCCCTCTGGGTCGCGGGCATCGCCAACGGGATCGGCCCCGCATCCGGCGATACCACTGGCCGGTTCGACGGCAACAACGCCAAGGATGTCTACGCGCGGTTCGACTACAAGATCGGCGGTATGGGGCTCGATGGTGACACAGGCGGCCGTCCGACTCCGGAAAAGAACTGGCGCGACGACTCGCTGCGACTCGGCGTGTTCGCATATCGCGGCGACGCCAGCGGCAGCAATTTCCCCGTCACCACCGAGACCGATCTTCAGATAAACATGCAGGACATACATTTCCTGCGCAGTGGCTTCTACGCGAGTCTCTTCTTCCAGGATCTGAACGTCTTCGGCGCCTATGTTCATGGCAGCGATTCGCTGCAGACGTTCGACCCGGCGAGCGCGGTCCTGCTCCAGGCCATCGAACCCGACTACCACTCGTGGTTCACACAGGCCGACTATGTGATCTATCCGTGGCTGCAGGTCGCCGGACGGTACGAGACGGTCACGCCCGGAGACGCCAGCGTGCAAAGCCTGCGGATCGGCACCTTCAACGTGAGCGCGCTCGTGCGCGCCAATGTCAAAGCCATCGTCGAATACCAGCGCGATTTGCGCGATGGCGATAATCACTCGCTCAATGCCGTAGTTCGCTTCGCGTTTTAGAAGCCGGGAGCTGTTCTCATGACGACACGCTCACTTGCAATGGGTTCCGTCCTCGTCGCCGCGATCCTCGTGTCTGGCGGTCCTCTCAGCGGCGCCGGCAGCAACATCTCGGGCACCGTCAAAGTCACAGGCGCTGCATCGAGCGCCGACGCAGTGGTCTACGTGCAGCAGGCACCAGGCACGTTTGCGCCGCCGGCGAAGCCCAGCGAAATGGACCAGCGCAACTTTCAATTCGTCCCGCATGTGCTGCCGGTGGTCGCGGGCACGGCCGTGCGGTTTCTGAACAGCGACCCGACGCCGCACAACGTCTTTTCGCCGGACAACGAGAAATACAACCTCGGGACCTGGCCGCAGGGACAGACGAAGGACTACACCTTCAGCAAGTGCGCCAAACCGCCCTGCGTGTACACGCAGCTCTGCCGCGTGCACCCTGAAATGGAAGGGTTCATCGTCGTACTGCAGAATCCGTACTTCGCCGTGGCGGCCAAGGACGGACGCTATGAGATCCGGGACGTGCCGCCGGGAAACTACACGCTCGCGGCGTGGCATCCAAAGGCGAAGTCCGCGCCCAGGCCGGTCGTCGTGGAAGCAGGCAGACCGGCGACGGCGGATTTCACGCTTGGGCGCTGACGGATCGCATCATGCCCCGCCGTGAGTATCCGACTGTCGTACCGGATCTCCGGTACTTCCTCGACTTGATCCCGTGCCGCTCGGCGTGTCCGGTCCACACCAACGCCGGGGCCTACGTGCGCGCGGTCGCCGACTGGGAGACGGAACGCGGATACCGCATCGCGAGCGCGCCGAATCCGCTTGCCTCGATCTGCGGGCGCATCTGCGCGCATCCGTGCGAGACGAATTGCCGCCGGGGTGTCATCGACCAGCCGATCTCCATCCGGGCGCTGAAGCGAACGCTCACGGAGCGGCACGGCGTCGAAAACGCACTCGGCGCTCAGGCAGAAAGCACCACACCGCTGCAGCTGGCCGTTGCCGGCGCCGACGGCGCGGCCCGCGTGGCCATCATCGGTGCGGGGCCGGCCGGACTGAGCTGCGCGCACGACCTGGCCGTGCTCGGGTACCGCGTCACGCTGTTCGACGGGGCGCCGGTCGTGGGCGGGATGCTCTATCAGGGCGTGCCGGAATATCGCCTGTCTCGCGATTTGATTCGCGCCGAGGTCAATCGGATCCTCGCACTCGGCGTCGACCTCAGGCTGGAACATCGATTGGGACGGGATTTCACTGTGAGTGACCTTCGCCGCACCGGCTTTGCCGCGGTGTTTCTGGCGATGGGCGCCTCGCGCGGCCGCGAACTCAACATTCCCGGGCGGGACCTCGATGGCGTCATCAACGGCGTCGATTTCCTGCTCAACGCCAATCTGGGTTACCGCGTCGCGCTCGGCGAGCGGGTCATCGTCATCGGCGGTGGCAACGTGGCCATCGACGTCGCTCGGACCGCGTTACGCTACGCGGCAGCTGAGGAGGATCGGGAACCGACGGGCGCCGCCGAGCGCCCTCGGGACACCCTGGGGTACGACAATGCGGCGATCGACACTGCACGGACGGCCTTACGCCTTGGTGCGCGACATGTGCAGATCATGTCGCTCGAAGCGAGGCAGCAGATGCCAGCGCATCCCGACGAAGTGCGCGAAGCGGAAGAAGAGGGCATCACGCTGGTTCCAGGACGCGGTCCGAAGCGGATCCTCGGCGTAGACGGTCGTGTCGTCGGATTGGAGACACTCGATGTCGGGTCGTTGCTCGACGCCAGCGGACGGTTCAATCCAACGTTTACGCCAGGCAGCGAGCGCCGTCTCGACGCCGACACGATCATCCTGGCTGTCGGCCAACAGCCCGACCTCAGCTGTTTGTCAGCGGACCCGGAGATCCGGATCACTCCGCGCGGCCTCGTCGCCGTCGACTCACGGACACTGGCGACGACGATGGCCGGCGTGTTCTGCGGCGGCGATCTGGCATTCGGCCCGCGCATCGTGATCGAGGCGGAAGCCGACGGCAAACGCGCGGCGCTGGCCATTCACGAATCGCTCGGCGGCGGCACGGTGCCGCGCGCGCCGGCGCGTTTCCGCCCGATCGTCTTGAACCGGTCCGGCGACCGGTATGACAGAATTCCGCGGCAGGATGTGCCTGTGCTGCCGGTCTCGAGGCGCACGGGATTCCGAGAAGTCGAAGATGGCTACGATGAGGCGCAGGCGCGCGTCGAGGCGTCACGGTGCCTGTCGTGCAATGTGGAAACGATCTTCGATTCCGATCGCTGCATTCTGTGCAGCGGTTGCGTTGAGATTTGTCCGGAAGCGTGCCTGGCCCTTGTGCCTGTGTCGCAGTTGCGCGGCGGGCCCGAGCTCCAGACCGTGGCCGCCGCCCTTGGCGACGGCGCCGCGATGGGCGCGATCGTGAAGGACGAAGCGCGCTGCATCCGCTGCGAGCTCTGCGTGGAGCGATGCCCGACGGGCGCGATCACCATGGAAGCGCTCGAGATCGATGACTCGCGGCAGACGGCGCTTGGGCTGTACCAGGAGGGCATGAAGGAGGTGCGGAAGTGACGGCCGATCGCGTCACGGTCCTCGAATCGCCGGATTTGACGCGACGTCGTCTCTTCGCCCTTGGATGCGCCAGTATCGGCGCCGCCACGGCTGGATTCCTCCTCGCCACATTCCGCTATCTCGTCCCGAACGTCGTGTACGAGCCGTCTCGGCGATTCGATATCGGTCCGCCATTCGCGTACGTGCCGGGCGCGGCGACATTTCTGCCCGACCGTCGGTTGTATATCTTCAACGGCGCTGACGGCTTCTACTGCATTTCCTCCGTCTGTACGCATCTCGGATGCAACGTCAAGCGGGCGGGACCGGGTTTCGAGTGTCCCTGTCACGGCAGTCGCTTCGATGAGAACGGGCAGGTCGTGAGCGGGCCGGCGCCACAGGCCCTGGCGTGGTACGCGTTGAGCCTGTCGCCGCGCAACCAGCTCATCGTCGATCTCGATCAGGTTGTGAGTCCGGAGTTCAGGCTCCGTGTCTGAAATGAGGTCCGGCGTGAGCACGTCCGTGGGGCAGCGGGTCCTCACCTGGCTCGAGGCTGTTCGCCGATCCATATGGCGCATCGGCTGGCCGGCGACCGACAAGGATCGCGCGGCCGCCATGATCTCGAGCCTCTTCCTGCATGTGCACGCGGCGCGCGTCAGCCGTCACGTCCTCAAGCCCACGTACACGTTTGCGCTCGGCCTCATCGCAGGCATCCTGTTCCTCGTCCTCTCCGTGACGGGTCTCGCGCTGATGCTCTACTACGTGCCGTACCCGCCAGAAGCCTATCGCAGCATGAAGGATCTGCAGTTCGTTGTGACCTTCGGGATCGTGCTGCGCAACATGCATCGCTGGTCAGCGCACGCGATGGTCTTCGTCGTGTTCCTGCACATGTGCCGCGTCTTCTGGACCGGCTCGTACAAGCGGCCTCGCGAATTCAACTGGGTGGTCGGCGTGCTCCTGCTGCTCGTGACGCTCGCCCTCTCGTTCACCGGCTATTTGCTGCCCTGGGACCAGCTCGCGTTCTGGGCCATCACGGTCGGCACCAACATCGCGGCGTACGCGCCGCTTGTTGGCGATCAAATCAAGTACCTGCTGCTGGGCGGGCATGTCATCGGACCGACCACGCTGCTCCGCTTCTACGTTTTGCACTGCGTGATGCTGCCGGCCACGATGGTGTTGCTGATTTCGCTGCACATCTGGCGTGTGCGCAAGGACGGGTTGAGTGGCGGTCAGGCGCAGACTGTGCCCGTCAACGAGGTTGCCGGCGCGTTCCCGGCTTCAACGAAGACGTACGGGCTCATGGCGCTCACCACGCGGCCGCGCGTCTCGATTGAAGCCCGCGATGCCAATGACGAGGTCTTTGCCTGGCCACATCTGCTCTACCGCGAGCTGCTCGTCGCGCTCGCCGTGATTGTGGCGATGCATGTCGTGTCGCTTGTCTTCATGGCGCCGCTCGAAGAAATCGCGAACCCGACTCGCACACCGAACCCGGCGAAGGCGCCCTGGTACTTCCTCGGCCTGCAGGAGCTGGTGCACTACTCCGCGCGCATCGGGGGCGTGATCATTCCTACGCTGATCGTGGTGGCTCTGCTCGCCTTGCCGTACATCGATCGCCATCCAGCCGGCAGCGGCCGATGGTTTGCTCCTGAGCGGCGTCTGGCCAACATCATCTTTACTGCACTGGTCGTCATCGCGGTGGTGTTGACGGTCATCGGCACCCTGTTTCGCGGTCCGAACTGGGCCTGGGTGTGGCCGTGGAGGTGAAGAACACAGCGCCCACATGGCTTCATGTCGCATTTGCCTGTCTTGGTGCAGCGTTCGCGCTGATCTTCTTCTGGGTGCTGCTGCGGGAGACCACCGCGGACTGGCGGACGACGCAGGCGGCGTTTCGACGGCTTGAAGCGTCGGTCAAGAATCCCCATCAGCTCGCGGAATCGGCCCGCATCGGCGGACTGCGACAGATCTGGCTGCCGGAGATCGGGCGCGTCGACCGCTGCGTGACCTGTCACCTCGGCATCGACGATCCCGCGTTTGCTGCCGCGCCGTTGCCGTTCACCTCGCATCCCGGCAGGTGGCTGACCACGCACCCGACTGATCGCTTCGGTTGCACGACGTGCCACGATGGGCAGGGAGAAGCGACTGATTACCGGAATGCCGCGCATCATCCGCAGCCGAACGTCGCGCGGCCCATGCGGCCGACTGAAACCATCGACGCTAACTGCGGCGTCTGTCACCGCGGTCTGGTTCCGCCTGACGCACCGCGACTTGCGGAAGGCCGCCGGCTCATCGCCGATGTCGGCTGCTTCAGCTGTCACGAGATTCCTGGTTACGAGGGGATGGCGTTCAGGGGACCGTCGCTCGACAGCATCAGCTACAAAGTCAGGCCCGACTGGCTCAGCGGATGGCTCAAGGATCCCAAGAGCTATCTGCCGCAGTCGAAGATGGGTAATTTCCGGCTGTCGTCCGACGAGATTGCCGGCCTGCAGGCGTTCCTCCTGACGCAGCGTGCGCAGACGCCGCTCGACAGCTCCGGCATCGACTGGAACAAGGCCGACACCGCGAAGGGCCGGGGGCTCTTCGGCGAACTCCGATGCGTGACCTGCCATGCGGTGAACGGCCGCGGCGGAACGATGGGGCCCGAGCTGACGCGAATCGGCGACAAGGTGCGACGAAACTGGCTGTTCAGCTACCTGAAAGATCCGCATCGGGTCCAGCCCGACACGCCGATGCTGCGGTACCGGCTGAGCGACGAGCAGTTGCGCGACCTCACCGCGTTTTTGATCGATGAGTACCGTTCAGCGGAGACGGGCGCCGAACCGCCGCCCGCAACTTCGGGTGACGCGCGGCTGATCGCGTCAGGACAGGCCGCATTCGAGCGTCGCGGGTGCGCGAGCTGCCATCGCGTTCCTGGAGTGAAAGATCCCGGACGGATCGGTCCGAGCCTCGCGGGCGTCGCCGATCGCGATCCCGACGAGCTGCCGTACGGGAATAACGTCGTGCGTCACTCGACCGGGAACTACATCTTTCTGAAGGTGCTGCTGCCCGACACGCTCGGCCAGCCGTCGTTGATGCCGACCTTTGGCTACACTCCATCCGACGCCGCGAAGATCGCGGTCGCCCTCGAGAGCCTGCGCAAAACGGATCTTCCTGCCTCCTACGTCGTCCGCCGGCCGTCGCCGACGCCTTACCAACCCGCCGGTCGCTTCGGCGAGCTCGTGACGCGCTACCGCTGCCTGAGCTGCCATTCGATCGGCGGATATGGCGGCGATCTATCCACAGTACCGCTCGATCGGATCGGCAGCCAACTCCAGCACGACTACGTGACGACGTATCTGCTCAATCCGGGAGCCGTGCGTGTAAGCATCGAAGCACGCATGCCTGTGTTTCACATGCTGCCTGACGAAGCCCGGACGATCGCTGATTACTTCTCGACCGTTTTTCTTGACGACCGCATGGAACAGTACAACGGGACGTTTACTCCGGCGGAGGCACAGCGTGGGCAGGACCTCTACCGGCAACTGGGATGTCAAGCGTGTCATCAACTTGGATTGCAGGGCGGGTACGTCGGACCGGAACTGTCGGCCACGGGTGCCCGATTGAAGCCGGGATGGATTGCGGCATGGCTCACCAGTCCAGAGACGTACAAACCGGGAACGCTGCAACCAGATTATGGGTTGTCCAACACGGATGCGCGCGCGCTCACCGCATACCTGAGCACGCTCGGCCGCCGCGAGGCGAGTGCGCGATGACACGCGTGAGCATCACTGCGCTGCTCGCTTTGCTCCTGTCGGCGGCATGCAAGAAAAGCTCAAGCCCCGTGCCTGGAGAGCCCATGCTCAATGCCATTCGGGCGGAGCAGGGCGGAATCGGCCTGTCATTCAGCGAAAGTCAGGGTAAGCATCTCTTCCTTCAGTACTGCGCAACCTGCCATGGCGACGAGGGGCGTGGAGACGGCCAGAACGCCTCGAACCTGAAACCTCCACCGCCCGATCTGACGGTTTCCAGGAATGATCGTGATGCGGCGAGTCTCAGAAAAGTGATCGCGGAAGGTAGCGCCGCGATTGGGCGCTCACCACTCTCGCCGCCGCGGGGCCGCAGTCTCTCCGGCGAACAAATCGACGACCTCGTCGCGTACTGTCAGGCGCTCGCGCGCAAGAAGTCCTGAACTACCCAACCTCAGACGCCCGTGATGTGTCGCGATCGCGCGACACACGGCGCGACACGCCGGTCAGATCAACGACTTAGCGGAGACATTCGCGCGAACCGTCGACCTCTAGCACTCGCGTTATAGAAATATTGACCGCCTGATCATTGTTCGTGTTCGCGCGGGCTCTTTAAGCTCGATGCGTCAACCTCAACGTTTGCGGCAGAGAGTGTGGTAGGGATGGCGAGGGGCTCGGCAGGTGTCCGCACCCATGCGTGTCGTGTTCATCGAGCGAGGCCACTTTGAGACTTTCGCCACCGCAGCGGCGGTGCTTCGTGACGTTCCCGATGTGCGGGTGATGTGGGATCGGCGCGAAGCGACCCGCCGGGGACACGCGCGTGAGGCACTCGATGAACAGCGGCGCCATGAACGGCGCGTCGGCGAGCGGCGCCGGCAGCCGCCGACGAGCTGGACCGAGACGCACTGCGTGGTGGTGACCTACGCGAGTAAAACGTAAATCGCGCGTAGGTCGATGATCGCAACGGGCATTAGCGGCAGTGGCCACTTGCGCGATCGTAGTGATCCTCGCAACGCAGACGGGTTCAGCGGTGCCTGTCGACGCTCGTTCACGTCGTTACACCTGATCCCCGAGTGGCACGCTAACACGAACCGTCGTCCCGCCTGCGGGCCGCGACTCGATGGACATCTCGCCTCGGACCAGGTTGAGCCGCTCCTGCATGCTGATGAGCCCCAACCCGTGGCTTCCGCGTTTCAACTCTGGATCAAACCCGACTCCCCTGTCGGTCACCTGCAAGTGAATCCGCGCGGGCGTTCCGCGCAGCGCCACCATGAAGTGCCGCGCACCGGCATGTCTGATTGCGTTGTTCAGCGCTTCCTGCAACACCCGGTACAGACAGAGCGCTATGTCCTTCGACAGATCCTCCGGCACGCCGTCATGACTGAAGTCGATCTCGACGTCGTGCTGTTTGGATAATTCCTGGCAGAGTCCTTCGGCCGCCGACGCAAGGCCCAGGAGTTCCAGTCTGGAGGAGTGCAGATGGTACGAGATGAGTCGGAGGTCGTGCACCAGAGCGGCTGCCTGATCACACGTCTTCTGGATGCGAACGTGCTCGCTCGTCGTGCTCGGCAGAACCTGCGCGACGCTGTGCAGCTGCATCGCCAGCCCTACCATCCGCTGAGCGATGTCGTCGTGCAGCTCTCGAGCGATCCACGCGCGCTCCTGTTCCTGTATTTCCATCAACTTCCCGCTGAGATTCGAAAGAGCCTCATTGGCGAGCCTGAGATCCGTGACGTCAATCGCGGAGCCGACGTAACCCGCGAAGGTGCCGTCAGGGACGACTATGGGAACGCCGCTATCCAGGATCCATCGGTATTCTCCGTCATGCCGTCGGAGCCGGTACTCCATCCTGAACGGTTGACGCCTGTCGAAGGCCTGGTTGTAAGTTTCCAGGCAGTGCGTCATGTCGTCGGAGTGCACGCCTTCTGCCCAGCCGTCTCCGAGTTCCGCTTCAATCGATCGTCCGGTGAAGTCGAGCCACGGACGATTGAAGTAAGTGCAGCGTTTGTCCAGACCGGACATCCAAATCATCACGGGTGCGACATCCGCCAGGATCCGAAATCGCCGTTCGCTTTCGCGCAACACGGCTTCGGCTTCTCTGCGCTGCGCCACTTCGGCGTCCGCTCTTCGCACTTCTTCCTTCGCGTCCTGCAAGTCCGATATGACTCGCTCATCCGCAAGCAGAATGAACCCGATTGAAAAGAGGGTCATTTGCGCTGAGATCCCCAGGAAGAGTGCGCCGCCGACCCCTGACAACATGAACACATCGCGAATCGGCGGCCCAAAGGCGAGGTAGACCGCGCGGGCCATGTTCGTGGCCGCGCACAGCGCGAACATGCCGCCAGTCAGCCGCAGACCAAATCTGTGCGTGGGTGGGATCCCTCTCAACAGCGTCATCGAACCGCGCAGCAGGACGCCCGCGAGAAATGCCGGCATCACCGCCGCGCGGGCATTCACACTGGGAACGACATGGAGGAAGAACGCGACGGCGCCGACCGCCACGACGCTGCCCGCGTACAAAAGCCCGCGACGAGGCGGAAGACCTCGGAACTCGCGCGCGCCTTCGACGTAAAGAATCGACGCGAAGGCGATGACGGCGTTGGCACCCAGAATGCTGATCCAGTCGGGTGCGGTCGGCCGCAGACTCATGAGAAACAGGGACAGTACAAGCAACGGCCCGGCGATGGTCCATCGGCCGTATCCGGGATACGTGCGCCGCGTCCACCAGACGGCTGTCGCGAGCCCGGTGAACACCAGCGCCATGACCGCCAGCGTTGTCACGACCGTGCGCGGGTCGAGCTGCATCGCGTGCATTATCGGCGAGCTGTGCGAAGCTGCGCGATAAAAGAACCGGTCGCGTCCCAGAATTCCGGTCAGCGTTCAAGGTCGGCTTGAACTTCTTGCGCGATTTTCCCGTTCTTAATCGTACCTGTGGCTCTGCTCGCGTTCTTCGGCCTCGCGTACGTGCTGCCGTGGTGGCCGAGCCTGTTCACGAGCGGCGGACTGTTTCCATTCGGTCCGCTGCTGGCCGCCGTTGTCGTCACATTGTGGCACTGGGGCCGCTCGCCGAGGAGCCGGGCTGGCGGGGTCGATGGTCGAGTGTTGATCGTGATGCTTGCGCACGCCGCGCAAGGCGGCTGATTCCCAGATCTGAAGAACGCGATTGATGTGTCACAGTTGATCAGCCCTCGCCAGAGCATGATTGACTCACAAATCGTCTCCTTCACGGTTGCAGCAGCGGTGCTGACAGTGGCCCCTGGTCAGGACACCATGCTGGTCGTGCGAAATGTCCTCCGCGGCGGCCGAGGCGACGGGGTGGTCACGACATTTGGCATCTGTACGGGCCTCTTCATCCACGCGACGCTCTCAGCCCTGGGCGTCTCGATTGTGTTGATGCATTCGGCAATGGCCTTTCAAGTCGTCAAGACCGCTGGCGCGTGTTACCTGGTGTGGTTGGGCGTACGATCGCTGGCCGGTGCCGTGCGCGGTGGACACTTCCCTGCACACACGGAACACCAGCTCGCCACACGCGCCGCCTCACCCCACCGCTGCTTTCTCGAAGGCTTGCTCAGCAATGTGCTGAATCCGAAGACGGCGGTGTTCTACCTCGCCTTTCTGCCGCAATTCATCCGCCCGACAGACCTGGTGCTGCAGAAGTCTCTCCTGCTGGCGGGCATCCACTATGTCGAGGCCATCTTGTGGCTGGTGGTGGTCTCCATCGCGGTAGATCGGATGCGCCGACTGTTCCTGACATCCATGGTCCGACGCTGGCTGGACGGGATGTGTGGGACGCTGTTCGTCGGCTTCGGGGTGCGCCTTGCACTCGAACGCAGCGGCTGACGTCCGGCGCCAGGAGCCGCCGGTCCCGTTGGGACGCAGCCTTACATTCCCGCTTCTTTGAAACCTCGCTGGAGATCCTCGGCGTTCATCACGGGCGTGACGTGCACCGATGCACCGAGTTTCGTGAACAGCGGCTCAAGGGTCGCCGGCAGCTGCCACGATCCCGCCATGTCGAAGATCATGATGGCCGTGCGTTTGCCATCCTCCGGGTAAAAGTACGCCGCTTCCGGCTTGAGCGCTCCCATCGTGGCCTGGATCGTCTGCTGGAGCGCCCCGCTCTTCGCCGCCTCGTTTCCCGCCCCTACGGGCATACTAATCTTCAGCAACATCCGCATCGTTTATCTCCTTCGAACCTGTCAGATTGGTTACCTGCGGGCTTCTTTCGACACCGCCGCTGCACGCAGCCGGCAAGACAAGAGCTGGTCTTCGAGCGGTTTCAACGCGGCGGCCACATTGTCGCCGCTCGACACCCAGAGCACCGTTCCGGTGGCTACAGCGCGCACGGTCAATATCCGGCTCAGGCCCCCCTCGCCGTGAATTGCACCAATCGAGAGGACGACGTCTGCGGCGTCGCGCGTCGGCATTTCTTCCCATCGAGACCATCGATGGAGCTCATGCCGCAGTTCGTGATGCCATCGCCCGACGTCGAAACCGGGATCGTCCGTGAGAAAGACCGTCCGCGCCTCGCTCAACACTGGCGCGACATGTTGCGCCCTGGCGCTATCGGTCCCCTCATTTTCGTGACAGGTCGCAGCGCCCACGCTCGCCGCGTGAGGTTCGCCAGCCAGAATCGTAATGACGTTTGCGGCGATGATCATGGTCATCACCCACCCAGGTTTCATGCGAGTCATGCTTCCTGATCGCCAGAGAGCAAACGCAATGCCGCGGATGGCGATCGCGACATTGTGGTTTTCTACGCGCATGTTCGAGTGTGCCGCGCCGGACGGGAGTGCCGGCAATCGCGCCCGGAGTACGACGCGATGAACTTCTTCAAGCTTTCCTGAACCTTTTCCTCGACTCGTCTAGGTGTGCGCGTCAGCTTCCCTCGCCGAAGGTCGAGCGCGCGCGCACGAGACGAACCATGGCGACAAGAATGCTTCTGACGGTGGCCGACATGTCTTTTCTCGATCCGCTGCTGAGAAAGCCGCACGCTGCTTACAACCTCGTCAATTGTCGAAATGGACTCCTTCTCGCGACGCAGGTGCACACGGCGTTTGACTCGAGTAGTCGCCGGCGGGGCCTGCTGGGCATCGACAGCCTCGAGCGAGGGCGTGCCCTCATCATTGCGCCGACAAGCGCCATCCACACGTGGTTCATGCGTTTTGCCATCGACGTCGCTTTTGTGGCGCGAGATGGCCGTGTCGTGAAGGTCCGGCACGAACTGCCGCCCTGGCGGATCTCGGGGGCCATCGGAAGCTACGCGGTCATCGAACTGCCGTGCGGCATCCTTGCGGCCGCCGACACGTCCCCCAATGACGTCGTGTCACTGCAGTTGTGACGCGATCGACGTCGCCGGAAAGTTTGCGAAATCGCTCCCTTATCACAGGGCAGTCGCGATGATCAGTCAGACAAAGCCCCGACAAGTTTTCACCGTACGAAGTAAATTGCGCGATTGGCGGAGTTCCCGGCGTGGCAGGTGCCTTGCTCCACAAGACCGCGCTGATGCAGTGGCGAGCATCGGTATCCGGAACAGACAACTTCGCCGGCAGGAGTGATGGACATGAAGGGACTGATGAAACAGCTCGTTCAGGAAGATTCCGGGCAGGACCTCATCGAGTACGGCTTGCTCATCGGGATCATCACCGCGGCGTCAGTCGCATCGATCAAGTCGATTGGCCCCAAGGTGGCCGCCTACTACGCCACGCTCGACGGCCTGCTGCCGTAGGCAGGTTTCGGGCCAGGACGTTGCTCAAGCGGCTTCTTGTCGACGAGCGCAGCCAGGATCTGATCGAGTACGCCTTGTTGGCTGCGCTCGTCGGCGCCGTCGGTGTCGCGATATTCCCTGTCATTCAGGGAAAGCTCAGTGGGACGTACACCGGTTGGGGAAGCGCGATACAGAACCTGTGGATTCCGAAAGACCCTGGGACCCCATGAATGATTGGTGCTCATGAATGCCGTTTACGCCGTTGCGATCGGGATCAGCGTCATCGGTTGCGTGACGGACGTGCGAAGCCGGCGCATTCCAAATGTCCTGACATTTGGCGCTGCAATCGCGGGCGTCATGTTTCACTCGGCGAGAGGCGCCGGAGCGCTGTTCTCGGTGGCAGGCTTGGTCGTGGGCGGTGCGGCGTTCATCATTCCGTTTGCGCTCGGCGGGTTGGGCGCCGGCGACATCAAGCTGCTGGCTGCGCTGGGCGCGTGGCTCGGGCCGCGCGACACCGTGTGGCTCGCGCTGTATACGGGCATCTCGGGCGGTGTCCTCGCCATCGTCGTTGCGGCGTGTTACGGCTACCTCCGCCAGGCGCTGTCGAACGTGTGGCTTCTTCTTGCACATTGGTGCGTCTCGGGCATCCGTCCGGTTCATGAAATCTCGCTCGAGGGCAGTTCCGGTCCTCGTCTCGCGTATGCGGTGCCGATTCTCGCAGGCCTGGTGTTGACGATATGGCTCCGTTGAGCGCACGCACAACCCTGCGCACGCGATGGCGTTCGGAATCGGGCGCCGAGCTGATCGAAGTTGCCCTGACGCTTCCGTTGTTGCTGCTGGTGGTGCTCGGCATCATCGAGTTCGGATTCGTGTTCCAGCAGTACGAGGTGATCACCAACGCCGCGCGAGAGGGCGCGCGAGTCGCGGTACTCCCGGGTTACAGCACGGACGATGCGCACACACGCATCAATAACTATCTGGACGCATCCGGACTCGTGTCGGCGAACGCAACAGCGAGCGTCGTGGCTCTGGCTCCCGTCGTCATCGGCACCAACTGCATGACTCCGATGCAGGCGACAGTGGCGTATCCGCATCCGGTTCCGTTCATCGGCGGCATCATCCAGTACTTCGGCGGATCAATGGGCACCCTGACTTTGCACGCGACGGCGACGATGCGGGTCGAGGCCGTGGCGGCAACATGTCCATAGAAACGTCCAGGACCAAGAGCTTCATATGAATCGCCAGACGCGGACTCTCGTCGTTCTGTTGGTGGCCGTCGTGACGTCATCGGTCGCAAGCTTCGCGGTCTACAAGGCCATCACGAGGATACCTGTGCGCCGGGTCGAAATCGCGACACAACACGCGGTCGTCGCCGCGTCGGCGATGCCCCTGGGTACACGCCTGACGCCCAAGTCGGTCAAGCTGGTGGACTGGCCCGAGCGGACGCCGATCACTGGCGGCTTCGCGACCGTTGACGCCGTCGTCGATCGCGGCCTTGTCGCCCCTGTCGACGAGAACGAACCGATTACAGAAAGCAAGCTCGCGCCCAAAGAGGCCGGCGCCGGCCTGCCTCCTGCGATTTCGCCCGGCATGAGGGCGATGTCAATCAAGGTGAACGAGGTCATCGGCGTCGCCGGGTTCGTCGTGCCTGGCACCAGGGTTGACGTGCTTGTCACGTTGACCCGCGGCGGCAACAAGGACGACAGCTTCTCGCGAGTGGTCGTCGAGGACGTACGGGTGCTGACGGCGGGGACCAGGTACGATCAGGACAAGGCAAAAAAAGAGGGGAAGCCGATTCCGTCGACTGTCGTGACGTTGATGGTCACGCCGCAGGACTCGGAGAGAATCGCGCTGGCGCAAACGGAGGGGCAGCTCATGCTCTCGTTGCGCAACCCGCTTGATACGAAAAACGCCGACACGCGCGGCGTGTGGACCAAAAGCCTGTTTGGCGCGCCACCACCCGCCGCTACCGCTACGCATAAAGCCCCCGTCGTCGCGCTCGTGGCGCCCGTGCCCGCGCCGAGCGTTTATACGGTGGAAACGATTCGCGCCGCGAAACGCGCAGACGAGGTCGTGAAATGATCCAGCGGACATTGTTCGGTCGTCGCGTCGTCAGTGTGGCGGCGCTCGCATCTCTGCTTGCGCCAGCCCTGGGCGCGGCGCAACAGCCGCCCGAGCCCGCGATTCAGAAAGTCGAGCTGACCGCGGGCCGCTCCACCGTCCTGCCGAGCGATTTCGATATCACGCGCATCGCGGTGACCAATCCCGCCGTCGCCGACGCTGTTGTCGTGCAGCCGCGCGAAATCCTCATCGACGGCAAGGCTCCCGGGACCGTCAGTCTGATTGTGTGGGGCAGCGGCAATCGGCGTCAGTACGATCTGGTCGTCGCCCCGCCTGTGTCCACCCTCGAGCAGCGTCTTCAGGCGCTGTTTCCCGGCGAAGACATTCACGTCAGCGCAAACGACGAAGCCATCATTCTTTCGGGTCGCGTCTCGAGCAACAGCGTGTCGTTGCGGGCGGCGGAGATCGCGGCGGCGACCTCTTCGAAGGCCAGGGTCGTCAACCTGTTCCAACTGCCTGGCGGGTCGGACAGTCAGCAGGTGATGCTGCAGGTCCGGTTCGCCGAGGTGAGCCGCACGGCGCTGAGGGAATTGGGCGTGAACTTCTTCGGGACCGGGGACGTGCTGGGCCGCGTCACCACGCAGCAATTTGCGGCTCCGAATTTCGACACCTCAGGTGCTCAGGGCAATACGACGAAGCTCACGTTCAGTGATTTCCTGAACCTGTTTCTCTTCAGCAAGAAGTACGACGTCGGCATGGCCATCCGGGCTCTGCAGAACAGAGGATTGCTTCAGAGCCTGGCCGAGCCGAATCTCATCGCCTACAACGGACAGGAAGCAAGCTTTCTGGCGGGCGGCGAAATCCCGGTTCCGATCGTTCAGGGGGTGACCAATGCCGTGACCATTGAGTACAAGGAATTCGGCGTCCGGCTGAACTTCACGCCGACGATCGCGGGCGACATGATTCGCCTCAAGGTCCGGCCGGAGGTCAGCACGCTCGATTTTCCCAACGGCATCACGCTGTCCGGGTTTCACATCCCTGCCCTGTCAGTGCGTCGTGCGGAGACCGACGTCGAACTGCGGGACGGGCAGTCGTTCGCGATCGCCGGCTTGCTCAACAACCTGTCGCAGGACAGTTTGAGCGAGGTGCCCGGGCTCGCCAGATTGCCAATCATCGGATATCTGTTCCGGAGCAAATCGGTGAGCACGGAGCGGAACGAGCTGATGGTGCTCATCACGCCGCGCCTCGTGCGCCCGCTCGATCCCGACGAAGTGCCGCCGCTGCCGACGATGGACCGGCGATTCTTCCGGTCCTTCGGAGATATCGGCGAACAACTGCAGGGCGGCGGCGGTCTGGCGGATGCGCCCGCCGACGGTTCGAATTAGGAGTCCCATGGAAACGACGCGCACGGATCGCGCGGCGGCTGGAAGACGGCTGCGTGATGCCGAGGACGGCATGGCCCTCATCCACGTCGGCATCGCGATTGTCGTGTTGATGGCGCTCAGCTCGTTCGTGCTCGATTACGGCGTGCTGTGGTTAAGCCGGGTGCATGCACAGAACTCCGCCGATGCCGGCGCGCTTGCGGGAGCGACGGCGCGCGCATTCGATGAGACCACTGACCCGCCGGCCGCTGACGGCGCTGCCTACAACAGCGCGTTGAGCGCCGCCCAATCCAACAGCGTGTTCGGTGCCGTGCCCGCAGTCACGGTGGCCTGGACGTGCCCGGGGTTCGTCATTGGAACAGGCTGCGTTCGCGTGGACGTCTCGAACACCACGCTTCCGACGTTTTTCGCGCAGATTTTTGGCGTCGGATCTCAGGCGATCCAGGCGACGGCGACCGCGCAGGCAAGGCCGGCCAATGCCAGCGATTGCATGCGTCCGCTGGCCGTGGAGGACCGATGGGCGGAAGCGCAGACCCCGCCGTGGGATCTGTCGGACACCTTCGATCGCTATCACATGAACGGCAACCGCAAGGGGCAGCTCATTGCCAATCCGGATTCCTATACGGCTCCGACCACGGACGATCCCGGAACGGGGTTCACCGTCGCTGACAACTATGGCCAGCAGGTGACGCTCAAGAGCGGCAGTAACTTCTCGGGGGGATGGTTCCAGCCGGTCGATATCCCCAGGGCGGACGGCGCATCCGACACCGGCGGCGCGCGCTATCGTGACAACCTCGCGAGTTGCAGCGGCATCGCCGTGAGCATCGGCGATTACCTGGCGCTTGAGACCGGCAACATGGTGGGCCCGACCACTCAGGGGATATCCGCGCTGATCGCCCAGGATCCGGACGCCACGTGGGATATCAACACCCAGTCGATCGACAACACGTGTGCGCCTGCGTGCGCGCCGTTCAGCCCGCGAATCATCGCGTTACCGCTTTTCAACCCGGACGAATTCCAGTTCGACACGTCCAACACGACGTGGCCGAACTGTCCGGGAGGCGGGTCGTGCGTTCACGTCACCAACATCATCGGGTTCTTCGTCGATCACATGGACGGCAACAACGTCGTGGGATATCTCATTCGTTACCCGGGCGTGTTGACGTCGAAGCCGGGCGGCGTCGGCGGACCTTCGTCCTTTGTGCAAGTCATCAGTCTGGTTCGTTAAGGCGGTGAAGTGGTGAACGTCGTCGTGGTCGGCTCGGCGGATCGGCAGATCGAGGAGATGTTGACAACATCAGGCGCTCGCGTCACGCAGCTCGCGCTCGCCAATCTGTCGATGCTGGCTCAGGCCGGAGCCAGACAGCCGGACGTGATGGTTCTCGATCTTCGCGGCAGCGCCAATGTGCCGCCGGCCGTCACGGCAATCAGACGTCTGCATCCGGAAACGGGCGTGGTGGTCGTGGCGTCCACCCTCGATCCGGCGCTGTTGCTCGAGGCCATGCGCGCGGGAGTGAACGAGCTGCTCGCCGATCCCCTGACTCCTGCCGATCTCGACAGAGCGATCAGTCGCGTTGCCGTTCAGCGGCCGGCCACAGAGGCCGGACGGGTGTTTGGATTTGTCGGCGCCAAAGGCGGCATCGGGACGACAACCGTGGCCGTCAACGTGGCCGCCGCCCTCAGCGCGTTGAGCAAGCCTCGACACACATTGATGATTGATTTGCACAAGGCCGGAGGCGATGCCGCCGTCTTTGTCGGCGCCGAACCGCGCTTCTCGATCATCGACGCGCTCGAAAACACGCACCGGCTGGACGCCAGCTTTTTTCGCACGCTGGTGGTCGAGGCGCCGGGAGGCGACCTGCTGGCGGCGCCGGACCGGGCGTTCGCCGGGCCGCTCGACCCCGCGAAGATCCGCGTCCTGATTGACTTCGCGGCCAGCATCTACAAGTACACCGTCATCGACGTTTCGCGCTCTGATATTGCCGTTCTCGATGCGCTGGACCAGCTGAGCTCGATTGCGATCGTCGCCAACCAGGAGCTCGCGACGGTCAAGAGCGCCAGTCGCCTCGCGGCGACGCTGCGTCAGCGGTACGGATGCGACAAAATCAAGGTGGCGCTGAGCCGCGCTGATCGGCAGGCGGATATCGGGCATTCCGACGTCGAACGCGCCATCGGCTCGGAAATCGCCGCCGTGTTTCCAAGTGATTACCGCCGGGTTCTGCACGCACTCAATACAGGCCGGCCGCTCGCCCTCGACAATCACAACGATCTGTCGGCGTCATTCACACGCTTCGCAGTGCAATTGGCTGGAGCCACAAGCGCTGGCGACGCGAGACCCAGGACAGGATTTCTCGGCCGGCTCACACAGCGCCGGTCCGCTGGAGGATAAGTGGAGACTTCGCTTTCGCCGGGAACCGGCGCCGCGGACCCGCGGCACCCAGCGTATCAGGCGCTCAAGGGTCGGGTTCATCAGGAGCTGCTCAATCGCCTGAACCTCGACAGGCTGGCGCAAGTGAGCGCCGAGGCGGCTGAGCCAGAGCTGCGTACCCTCATCGGCGGACTGCTCGATCTCGAACAGAAATTCACTCCGCTCACCTTCGCCGAGCGGGAAAGTCTCGTCGTCGACGTCCTCCACGAGCTGTTCGGCCTCGGTCCGCTCGAGCCGCTGCTGTCCGATCCGTCGATTTCGGACATCCTCGTCAATCGATTCGACCAGGTCTACCTGGAACGCAAGGGACGCCTCGAGAAGAGCGACATCGTCTTTCGCGACGATCGGCACCTGCTGCAGATTATCGAGCGGATCGTGAGCGCGGTCGGCCGGCGGGTCGACGAGTCGAGCCCGATGGTCGACGCACGTCTGAAAGACGGTTCTCGCGTCAACGCGATCATCCCGCCGCTGGCGCTCGACGGTCCGGTGCTCTCGATTCGGCGCTTTCGCACCGACCGTCTGGGCGCGGACGACCTGGTCGCCCACGATTCGCTGACGCAGCCGATGCTGGATTTTCTCAAAGCCGCGGTGGGTTGCCGGCTCAACGTTCTTATCAGCGGCGGCACAGGCGCCGGCAAGACGACGCTCCTCAACGTGCTGTCCGGGTTTATCGGATCGAACGAGCGCGTGATCACGATCGAGGACGCGGCGGAGCTGATCCTTCGGCAGACGCACGTCGTGCGCCTCGAGACGCGTCCGTCGAACATCGAAGGCAAAGGCACGGTACGGCAGCACGAACTGGTGGTGAACGCCCTGCGCATGCGGCCGGATCGCATCATCGTTGGCGAGGTCAGAAGCGAAGAAGCGCTCGACATGCTGCAGGCGATGAACACCGGGCACGACGGGAGCCTGACGACGATCCACGCGAACAGCGCGCGCGATGCTCTGCATCGGCTCGACACCATGGTGGCGATGGCGAAGCTCAACATCCCGGAGAGAGCGATCCGGCAACAGGTCGCCTCGGCGATCGAGGTCATTGTCCAGGTGTCGCGGCTCTCCGACGGCACGCGCAAGGTCATCACGATCACCGAAATCACCGGGATGGAGCGCGATGTCATCACCATGCAGGACATCTTCGTCTTCGAGAAGATCGGCCTGAACCAGGACGGAAGCGTGCGCGGCCGTTTCCGCGCAACGGGACTCCGCCCGCGATGCAGTGAGCGGCTGGCCGCGTCCGGCGTCCATCTGGCGCCCGACATGTTCGAGCACGTCAAGCAGATCGGGTGAGGACGCATCGATGCTGGCGCCTGCTCTCGTCTTCGTTCTGGTGCTCACAAGCGTTGTCGGCGCATATTGGGCCTTCGTGCTCCGTTACGAAGAGCAGGATGGGCGGGCTCTTCGACGACGATTGAAGAGCCGTGTGGCGATTACGTTCAGCGCGATGGTCGCAAAAGCCCCCGAATCGCTCAGTGCGATCGGTCCGCTGGAGGGGTTGCTGTCCCGGTGCCAGAAGCTCGTTGAGCCGCTGCGGCAGTTGATGGCGCAGGCCGGCATCACGCGAGTGACGCCCGGCGCCATCCTTCTCGCCTGCGTGTTCTTGGCGACCGTCGCCTTCGCGGTCGTCGCGAAGATCCTCGCCTCCAGCCTCATGGGTCTCGGCGCGGCCATTGTGGCGGCTTCCCTGCCCATTCTTTACGTCCGCCACGCGGCGGCGAAGCGGCTCCAGGTATTCGAGGAGCAGTTTCCGGAAGCCATCGATCTGATTGCGCGCGCGCTGCGGGCGGGACACGCGCTGACGACCTCGCTCCAGCTGGTCGGGGATGAAGTGCCCGCACCAGTGGGGACCGAGTTCAAGCTGCTGTTCGAGCGGCAGAACTACGGCATGTCACTCGTCGATGCGCTGAAGGCCTTTGCCGACCGTGTGCCGATTCTCGACGCGCGCTTCTTCGTGACGACGCTGCTGACGCAGCGCGAGATGGGCGGCAATCTGTCGGAGGTGCTCGAGAATCTTGCGACGGTGATTCGTGAGCGGTTCAAGGTGAAGCGTCAGGTTCGCGTGGTGAGCGCCCACGGTCGCATCACCGGCGTTGTGCTCGGCGCTCTTCCTCCGTCAGTCGCGTTCGTGCTGGCGGTGATCGCGCCCGAACATATTCGTCTTCTGATCGACGATCCGATCGGGCGCGCCATGCTCATCAGCGGCATCGTGCTCCAGTGCATCGGCGTGTTCTTCATCAGGCGCATCGTCAGGGTGGAGTACTGATCATGTCCCTTCAGCTCCCCGTCGCGGTTGCGATCGTGGCAGTGTTCGTTGCGGTCGCAGCGATTGTGGGCGCTGTCGCGTCGTGGTGGCTGGCGAGAAACACGCCTGAACAGCGGCGGCTCAGGACCCTGGTGCGCCCCCCGGCGGCGACCGGCGTCGTGGCCGACGGGCTGTTGCTGACAGAGACTCTGGACCCGACGCTGACCCGCCTCAGGCGGCTGATTCCCAAGAGTCCGAAGGACATGTCGCAGCTTCAGCGGCGGCTGGCTCGAGCCGGCTATCCTCATTTGCAGAGCGTGGTCGTGTACGCGTCCGCCGAACTGCTGCTCCCGATCCTTTTCGGTGTGCCGGTGTTGATCGGACTCGGCGTCCGCGCAGGGATCATTCCGGCAGTGGCGGCGGCGGGCATCGGCTTCGCGCTTCCTGGTCTGTACGTGGGTCACAGACGCACCGTTCGACAGAAAGCGATTCAGAACGGTCTCCCCGACGCGCTCGATCTCCTCACGGTGTGCGTCGAAGCGGGAAGCGGCCTGGATCAGGCGATCGCGAAAGCGAACGAAGAGCTTCGCATTGCGCATCCCGCGCTCGCCGACGAGCTTCGACTCGTCACGACCGAAATCCGGGCCGGCAAGCCGCGGCTCGAGGCGTTCAAGAATCTCGCGCAGCGTACGGGCGTTGAGGACGTACGGTCGCTCGTGTCGATGCTGACGCAGACCGATCGATTCGGCACGAGCGTCGCTCAGGCGCTCAGAGTGCACGCTGAGACGTCCCGCACGAAGCGGCGCCAGCGCGCCGAGGAGCGTGCGGGCAAGGTCGGCGTCAAGCTCGTGTTCCCGCTTGCGTTGTGTCTGTTTCCGGCTTTGTACATCGTCTGTTTCGGGCCCACGGTTGTCCAAATCTACCGTACGTTCTTTGTCGGGTAATCAGGGTAAATCAGGAAGGAGAGGTCATGGATACGACATCAATGGTTGCACTCGCTCTCACCGCGGTTTTTGCGGTCCTCTATGTGATGCGGCGTCGCAGCCGGCTCAATCGCGAAGACCAGGACTGATGCTGCATCCGGCGGGTCTCGGCAGTCGCGCACGCAACCCGTACGCGACACTTCTCGTGGTGTGCGCTTCCCTGGCGATTCTCCCGGCGTGCGCGGCGCACCGAAGTGCCGCGCGCGCCGCGGGCTATCGAATGCCGGCGGGCGAATCGCTCGGCTCGTACATCACGAAAGTCCGCGATCGTTCAGCCGCGGCACGACCGTCCGCCTCGGGGACTCCAGTCATCGAGTCCTTCGATCCGCGGCTTTCTGCGGCGTTGACAGCACTCGTGATCTCCAGGACGGCGGACAACCACCGCCGCGTGGCCGTGGAGTACCGACGGCTCGGGGTGTTGGACATGGCGTACAAGCACTTCGCCGATGCCGTGCAGCTCAATCCTCGAGAGGCTGGCGCGTTCGACGGCCTGGCTCGGATCTGGAGAGACTGGGGCGTTCCGCGACTCGGCCTGGGTGACGCGTACCGGGCCGTTGCGTTGGCGCCCGGGTCCGCAAGCGCTGCCAACACACTCGGCACTCTCCTCGAGGGCGTCGGAGACACGAAGGGCGCGCGCCACTGGTACGAACGTGCGCTGGGCCTCGATCCGCGCGCGTCGTACGCCGTGGTGAACATCTGCTATTCCGCCATCATGCTGGGGCAGCAGGACGCGGTTGACGCATGTCGACGCGCGGTCGCCCTCGCGCCAGAGTCTCCCGTCGCGCGAAACAACCTGGCACTCGCATATGCCGCCCGCGGCGATTTCGTGAACGCCCGCGTGGAGTTCCAGCACGCCAGAGACAGCGTGGCTGAGTACAACCTCGGCATCGCTTACCTTGCCACCCGCAACTACGCCGAGGCGCTCGCTGCGTTTCATGCCGCGCTGAGACTGGACCCGTTGTCTACGGCCGCCGCCCAACGCGCCCGGCAAGCCCGGGCGTCGGCTCTTGCAGAGGATGATGCGCGTGATCACCAGTGATGCGACATTCCACATGCCGAAGGCCCCGCGGACGATCGAGGAGGCCGGCGTGTCCGCCGATCTCGTCCTGCAGCTCGTCACGAAAACACTTCATTCCGCAGGCGAGCTGACCGGAACAGAACTGGCCGCGCGCCTGGGCGTGAACTTCCCGATCGTTGAGCCGGCGCTCGATCAGCTGAAGCACCAGCACCATTGCGAAATCATCGGCGGCGGCGCGACCGGCGCGGCGACATACCGGTATCGGCTCACCGACGCCGGGCGATCCCGGGCGGCGCTGTTTCTGGAACACGACCAGTACATCGGATGTCTGCCGGTGCCGATCGCTCAGTACCACGAGTACATGCGCGACTATGGGCGCCCTGCGGTCGCCAGTTCCAGAGATGACATTCGCCGGGCGCTTCGGCACCTGGAACTGAGCAATCAGGTGCTCGACCAGCTGGGCCCGGCGATATCGGCCCGGCATTCGCTTTTCCTGTACGGTGCACCGGGAAACGGCAAGACGGCAATTGCCCGCGCCATTCGCGATGTGATCGTCGGCGACCTGGCAATTCCACACGCCATCTGCGTTGACAACGACGTGATTCGGTTCTTCGATGTGGTGAATCACGAACCCGTCGAATCGGAAATCGACTCGACAAGCCTCGAACGCGGACCTGGCGTCGATCGCCGATGGGTGCGTTGCCGCCGGCCTCTCGTCGTTGTCGGGGGCGAGCTCACGCTGGACGCACTCGAGCTTGGCTATGGCCACCGCACCGGGTGTTATCGCGTGCCGATCCATATGCTTGCCAACGGCGGCGTGCTCGTGATCGACGACTTCGGCCGTCAGCACGTATCCGTGCGCGACTTGCTCAACCGGTGGATTGTCCCTCTGGAGAATCGTGTTGATTACCTGACGCTTCAGACCGGCCAGAAATTCGCGCTCCCATTCGAGACGTTCGTGGTCTTCGCGACGAATCTGAATCCGATCGAGCTGCTGGACGAGGCGTTTCTGCGCCGCATTCAGTACAAGGTCTTCGCGCAGTCGCCGACAGAGGAAGAGTTCATCCGCATTTTCGAGAGCTGTTGCCGGGCGCAGGGCCTGCCGTTTGAACGGGCGGTCCTTGAGCGGCTGCTTGAAAGCGAGCTGCGCCCACGCAAGGTGCAGCTCCGCGGATGCCAGCCGCGGGATCTGATTAACCACGCCCTGTCGCTCGCCGAGTACCTCGGCCAGCCCCGCGCGCTGACGCTCGAACTGCTGAGCACCGCGTGTGCCGGTTATTTCGTCGAGGATGCCGCCGGAGCGTGAAGGTGATCGACCTCCGTGCGATTCGCGGAACCTGGCTGGCCGCCGTCATGATTGCCGCGGCATGTGCAATGTCGATCAGCTCGGCGCAGGAAACTGCGGCCCCTGACGCGGCACGCACGTCCGCCGTTGCGGCCGGACCAGCCTCCATCCGTATTACCGCGCCGCTTGGCCGGACCGGACACGCGACCAAGCTCCGCATCGTCGCGCAGATCCACATGCCTCCGGGACATCCGCTATCGGCAGTCAGTTTCTTCGTCGATGGCGAGCTGGTAGGGACTGCCCCTGCCAGTCCCTACGCGTCCGTCGACTGGATGGACCAGAATCCGTTTGAGCGACGCGAGATCGTGGTGCAAAGCGCCGATGATGCCGGTCGCGTGATTCGGGATTCCGTTGTCCTGCCGGCGTTCGAGGTCTCGGACCATACGGAGGTCAGGAGCATCCTGCTCGAGACGAGTGTCTACGATAAGGACGGACACTACGTGTCGCAGCTTGTCACGTCAGCGTTCGGCGTCAGGGAAAACGGCATCCCGCAGAAGATCGATCTTGTTGCCCGCGAGTCGCTGCCCCTGAACCTGGTGGTGCTCGTGGACAACAGCCAGAGCATGTCCCGCAGGATGGAGTTTGTCCGTCTCGCGGCCAGCCGGCTCGCACGCACGCTTCGGAGACAGGACAAAGTCATTGTCGTGCCGTTCAATGAGCGCCTCGGCCCGATCACGGGACCGACCAACGACGCGCCGACGATCGCGCAGGCGATCAGCGTCATGCACGCCGGCGGCGGCACAGCTCTGCTCGACGCGCTTCGAGACAGCTCGAAATTGCTGCAGGGCGTGGAGGGGCGGCGCGCGATCATTTTGATCACCGACGGCTACGACGAGAACAGCACGGTTCCGGTGGACGACGTGCTGACCGGCGCTGAAACGTCGCAGGTCACCATTTACGTCGTGGCCATCGGCGGTGTCGCGGGAATTTCGCTGAAGGGTGAAGACCTGCTGAAACACATCGCGAAAGAGACCGGCGGACGCATGTTCCTGCCGCCCAGGGAACTGGATCTCGTCGCGGTCGCCAGCGCGGTGACGAGCGATGCGCACAATCGATATCTCATCACCTATACGCCCACCGATCAGAAGAAGGACGGGGCCTGGCGAGCGGTGTCGGTTGACGTCCCGAACGATTATCACGCCCGCACGCGTGCCGGCTATTTTGCCCCGTCGCCGCCGCCGATTCGACCGGCTGTGGAGTTCACGATCAAGGATCTGGCGCACAGCTACATCGACATCACGGCGGACGATATCGAAGTCAGCGAGGACGGCGTCGCGGTGTCCCCCGACACGTTTCAGGAAGCGGTCGACCCTGTCGGCATCGTGATGGCACTCGACGCGAGCGGCAGCATGAAGAAAAGCGCGGATGCCGTTCGCCGCGCGGCACGGGATTTCGTGCTGGCCGTCAGACCTGAAGACAGCCTGGCCATGATCACGTTCGCCGACAAGCCGCTCTTTGCGCATCTGCTGAGCACGAACCGGCAATGGTCGCTCGACGCGATTGACAGATACGAAGCCTCCGGCGGAACAGCGTTGTACGACGCGCTCTACAACTCCCTGCTGCATCTCAAAGACATTGCAGCCCGGCGTGCCGTTGTCGTGTTGACCGATGGCAAAGACGAAAACAACCCCGGCACCGCTCCCGGCAGCGAGCATACGCTCGGCGACGTGCTCACGCTGGTGAAGTCAGTCGGCGCGGCGATCTATCCGATCGGCCTCGGCACGAAAGTCGAGCGCGCGACCCTCGAGCGGCTTGCAGCGGAATCAGGCGGGGACGCGTACTTTCCGTCGGATGTTTCCAGGCTGCCCGAGGAGTACCACCGGGTGATCGAGGATCTTCGCCGTAGATACATCCTGAGTTATACGTCGCCCAACTCCGCGCACGACGGCACATGGCGCCCGGTGACCATCCAGCCTCGCGCGCCAGGACTCGTCATCTCGTCGCGTGGCGGTTACTTTGCGCCTGCGCAGTAGATCTCGCCCACCCTCGTATTTCACCATCGGCTGTCACGGGTTCTTACTATCTTCCGATACTTCGCTATGGGCGAAGCGCAGGTACGCTCCGACCGTCAGAAGGTTGATCACCACTCCGACCATGTTCCAGGCAATCACCGGTCGGGACGCAATCAGGAGACCGTAATCGCGACGCTGAAGGTGTCCTGGTCAGAGCGAACACGGCCGCCTGCCATGGAGGAACATCGAGGTACATGCCGCGGGACCGCAAATCGCTGCCATCGCGGTCATAGACGACTCCTTCGATCTGATCCTCCAGCCGCCATTGACGGCCATCGAGATCGGCGAACGGCAGCCGCACATAACACTGGCTCTGATTGGGAGCGAAGTTCACAGTCACGAGCAGGCGACTATCCGGCCCCTGCCAGGCGAACGCCAGGAAACAGTCCCAGGTCCGGTTCCCCTCCCGGGCCGGTCGGCACTCGAGCAACTGCCACTGGCCCTCGCGGACGACCGGCTGTCGCAGCACCGCGAGCAGTCGATCGTAGAACTGTTGAAGCCGCTGGTCGGCGGGCTCGGCCGGACCACGACACAGATGGGGCGAGATCCGTGTCCGGCGTCCTTCGAATTGCCCCTGATGGAAGAACCGCAGACCTGGAGACAGAAAGGTGATGACGGCCGCTGCCTGATGAACGCCTGGAGGAAATGTCGCCGCCGCCCGTGGCTCGTCGTGGTTCTCGAGAAAGCGGGCCAGCTTGTTCTGGTAATCGAGCCCTGCGTGAAACTGCTCACGTACCGGCCGGGCACGACCATCGCGCAGGCGGTCGTACAGCCGCTTGTCGTAGGTGTAGTCGAATCCCTGCTGCTGCAGGGTCCATTCGAGGTCCCAATAGACCTCGGCCATGAAGCAAAAGCCGGGAACCCGCTTCCGCACCTGCTCGGTCGCGCGCGGCCAGAAGGGCTGCGCGTGAATGTTCCAGGTCCGCTCAAACACGTCGGGAAGAACCAGCATCGCCATGTCGCAGCGAACGCCGTCGCACTGCTGCGCGATCTTCACGAGTTCCGCGATCGTCGCTTCCTGCGTGGCCGGGTTGCCGTAGTTGAGCTGCAGCGTGTCCGGCCAGCCGGGGAAATGAGGATCGCGCCCGTGGGCGAGCACGAGACGATCTCCGTGCGTTCGCTTGACCCGCGTGTAGTTCTGGGGCGTGCGCGCCAGGTCCTGCTCGGTCCCTCGAACGTAGTACTCGGGATGCTCCTCCACCCAGGGATGATCCAGACCGGTGTGGTTGGGGACGAAATCAAGGAGCAGCCGCAGACCGCGCGTGCTGAGCCGCTCGCGAAGACGGCTGAGCGCCGCGTCCCCTCCCAGGTGATCGTGGACGGTGTAGGCCGTGATGGCGAACCCCGAACCCGCGATGTCCTCCTCGCGCAGGTCCGGCAGCGTCTCCTGAAATTCTCTACGCCACTCCGGATTGGCGCGGGAGACGCGCTGACCTTGAAGACCGGTCTGCCAGACGCTCAAGAACCAGACCCAGTCGAAGCCCATCCTGGCAAGACGATCCAGCTCGGCGTCCGGAATGTCGTCCAGCGTGGCCGGCCGGCCGAGAGCGTGGGAGAGCTCCGTCAACCACACGCGTGTGTTGATCTGATAGAGCGAAGGATAGAGAGGCCTGTGCACGTCAGACTCTGCGGCTGCGAGCCGCGACCAGATCAGAACATTACGCCCAACAACTTCTTCAAGAGGTCTTCGAGCGACATCATCGTGAGCGCGAGCGGCACGACAGGCGCCAGGGTTGCGGCCACCAGGCCAAGCAAGGCGTCTCTCGTAATCGGCGCGACGCGCATCGTCTTCACGACCTCGAAACTGTTGCCCAGATCGGCGAGGGACTGGATGTCAGCGCTGCCCACCAACGGCTCGCTGCCAGCCGCGACGCCGCCACGCAGCCACTTGTCATCGAACTCGCGCACGTATCGCTCGGCGAGTGTGCCGTACTCGCGAAGGCCCGTCCGCTTCGCGGAGGCAAGTTGAGGTGCAAACACAAAAAACGGGCCGAGCACCAGGCACAGGACAAAGAGGACGACGACGGCGATCTCTGCCTTGAAGTTGGGCAGCGCGGCCCCAAGGTAGAAAATCCGGTTGGCGATCAGTCCGGCAAGCATCGCCCCGTGGGCCACGGCAAGCGGGGTGAACGCGAAAGATATATTCGCCAGAAACCCCAGGCCGCCGACGCGGTCCGGGTGGGTGGGAATCAGGCTTAATTCGATGCGGGATACCTGCCAGAGAAAGCGCATCCAGATCAGGCCCCGATAGTACCAGCGCATCAACAGGAACTGGAACACCGGCAAACTGACGTACGCATACCATTTGCCGGTAAGCGAGAGCGTCATCCCCTCAGGTGTGGGTAGTGCGTACCAGGTCGCGGTGATGGACAGCGCGACGAAATGGCGCCACAAAACCAACACGCCGACGATGTAGACCAACGCAATCAGAAGCACTTCGGCGAGCACTGAGTTGCGCAGCCGAAGGGCCGATGCAATCGCGGCGTCGAACCGCGGCCACGCCTCCTCAGGAATCAAGTGGCGGTCCAGGAATTGCCGCACGACGAGACGCATGCGCTGATGAACGATCAATTCCGCGACAATCAACAGCGGCACGGCGACCAGCAAGCGGACGTTCGCTTCGATGTCCCACAGGAAAGGCACGGCCGCTCTCCCGCCCCACGCCTGTCCTTCCAGGGTTGAGAGCGTGAGGAGCGGCAGCCAGACGATCGACAGCATGACGAGGATCCGTTGCCGTACCAGCTCCAGCGCGTCTCCGGAGATATGCATCCGGCGCAGAAGCTGGAAGAGCGGCCCGCCCAGAACCAGCGAGAAGTCCTGCCGCTCATCGGTCGCCGGTCGTGTCATCGGCTTGGCACGGTGATCACCGGCATCACCGGCGCCACGCCGGTCTCGGCGAGCGATGACAGGATCATCAGCAACGTGAACCGCATCTTGGACGTGAGATCCCGGTCGGCGACCCAGTACCAGCGGCCGCGGTAAGGGACCGCCGCGTAGGCATTGGCCGGCGCCGACGGCCCCGACAGGACGTGCACCAACTGGCTCGTCGGCGCACCGACGGCGACCAACGTCGGCAGCGCGCGGCCCTCGGTGCGATCAGCATCCGGCACGTCGATGCCGACGCCGTACTCCACCATGATTTCGAGCATCGAGCGCGTCAGGACCGCGATCTCGGTCGGCGAGCGCGGCGTCAAGCCGAACGTCAGCGAGTACTCCGTCGCTCCAGCATCGAGACCGAGCAGGCGCTGGATCTCGGCCCGGTCGGCCGACATCGTTCCGGCGCCAGGTGGTATCGGAAGGGCCATGATGGCGGCTTCACCGTCCTTCTGTTGCTCGATGCGAATGTTCAGGCCTCCGGCTCGCTGGAGTCTCGACACCGCTGCGATCAGCTGATCGAATCGGGGATCGGCCGCGCTACCGCGAAACGAGTTTCGCAGCCCGTTGATGGTTCCCACGCTGATGCGCAGCAGCATCTCTGCAGACCACCCGGTCTGCAGCATCTGGAACAGTGCCGCAGGCGGGATCGGCCGCAGCATGCTCTTCATGAATTTGTCGCCGGTCAGGGGCTGATACGTGACCGTCGGTGTGTTCGCGAACGTTGCGGATGCGCCGAGCGTCACCTCGTTCGGGGCCGTAGAGGAGAAGAGGGTGGCCCCGGCGTTCGCGTTCTCGAGCAGCGTGTAGCTGAGGATGATGCTCGTGACGTCCATGAAGACGGGCGCGTCGGCGTACCGTATCCGCACGACATTCAGGAGCATCTGGCGTTTCCAGGACTCAGTCACGGACTGCCCGTAGTCGAACCGGTCGCGGACCACAATCCGCGATGGCAGATGCGTGCAGCCGACCTCGGTCATCATCGCGGCCGCGACGGCTGCACGAAGGATGAGGGCACTCATCGGCTCAGAAGTAGAACGAAGTCGCCAGTGACACGGTGGGGCCCTTCTGGCCGCCGACGTAGAAGACTGGCAGCCGATGAATCCGAACAGCGTGCGCTGATCCGTCGACACATGTCCGGGACTTCCTGCTGCTTCATCCAATGCGCGCGAAGCGCCGGTAGGCGCCGACGCTCAGAAGATTGATCACCACGGCGATTGTGTTCCAGGCAATCACCGGCCGCGACTCGATCAGGAGGCCGTAATAGACCCACAGAACTTGAAAGACCCCCATGATGGCCGCCATTCTCGGGTTCATGCCTTTGCTTGACCGCTGCTTGAACATCGTGATCAAGTCGGGGACGGCGGCAAAGGTCGTTCCGAAGCCGGCCACCAGGCCAACCACCTCGGATCGCTGAAACCTGGGAACGAGCAGACTCGAGACGTTCTGGATGCCAAGACTCTCACACCCACCGACAGCTGCCGCGCCCAGCAAAACCACGCCATACGTCATCGTCCTCTTGAAAGCATTCCTGTTCATGACGATTGCTCCGGTATGAAACTCACGCTTAGAAGGTCCAGCCGAGCGACAGGGTCACTCCGACGTCGTTGCGGCTGACATTGGGCACCTGCGGCTGACTGTCGAATGTGTCGTAGAGAGAAACACCAGCCGTGAAGTCGCGAACCAGTTCGCGTTTGAGCTTCGCGTTCACGTTCGTTCGAACCCTGCCCCAATGATTCAACTCCGGGAAGACCATCACCGACAGGTCAACGGTGGTGCGTGGGTAGTCGTACCGGTAGAACGAGGTCGCGAAGGTCACGAGCGCGTCGAGGTTCAGGATCGGATCCCCGTCAGTCAGCCACTCCCGGCCGGCTGCGGCACCGACCGTCATGAGCGTCGTGCTGTGATTGGACCGCTGGAGGTACCGGCCGACTGACATGGCCGCGGAACTCCGCACTGTCAGCCCGAGGTCGGGGTTCCGCTCGACGAAGATGAAGGGCCTGAAGAACCAGCGATCTTCGCGGAAACGCGTATATCCCGACAGCCACGTGAAGCGAGTCGTGCTCGATGAGTCGCGCTGCCTCGTCAGGTTCGACGAAAACTCGGTGAAGGCGTCGTAGCCAGGGCGCCTGCGGGCGGCCTCGACGTCAATCGAGATCTCGCCGACGCCGGTCGACTTCGTGAAGCTGGCACCGACATCGAGAGTCCCGTCGATACCCTGGAAGAATCCGGATCTGATGGGCCAGGCGGACACCGCCTCGAGATAAGCGATCCTCGTGATGGTGCCAATTTCCGCGATCACCTGGAATCGGCCGGATGTATCCGGGGCAAGCGTGCCGATGTAAAACGCGCCATCTCGTGTGCCCACTTCATACCGGCCCGCCGTCGTCACGGCCGCAATCTTGTCCCATTCGATGTAAATCGTCCCCGCCTCGTCGGTGTCGAGCTTGAGCTGCCCGCGCTTCAACTCCTTCACTTCGCCGGTGATGTGATCGCCGTTCTGCAGGACGACGACGTCGGTTTTCGCCGCGAATACGTTCGCCGCGACGAGGAGGAGCGCCGCTGCGCAGAACGCCCGAATGAGGCCCAAGGTCTGATCGTCACACCGACCCGGCCGCAGGCGCGTCGTCGCCGGCCGCCAGCGGCGCCCACAGCATGACCACCGACCGAGGCGCCGCGTGATACGAACGCCCGGTGTGGGCCGGCGCATCCTGCCATGCCACGATGTCGTTCGGCGAATCGAGCGACGTGTCGATCCACCGCCGCCATGTCTTGCCACCCTCGGGCGCGGGCAGCTCGAAGTCGAGCGGTTCCCAGTAGGCGTTCATGAGGAGATGCACTCTCAGGCCAGCCCGCCTGTCGACGGGGTCGAGGCGAGTGATGCGTGCCGGCGTCGAATCGTCGGATGGTCGAAGAGCAGCAGGTCGATGCCGGTGGCGTGCTTCGAGAACACGCTGAAGTTCACACCGTCGGCCGTGACCGTCGCGCCGAGGGGCCGCGCTGACGCCGGCGAGCGCGGTTCGTGTGCCACCCTTCGACGCGGCGGTTTCGCCAGATGAAGATGAAGACGAAGACAAGCGTTTCATGCCTTCTCTCCTGCGTGAACGAACGCAGCCTGCTTGCCGGCCTCGAGGAGCCGTTTGCCATCCAGCATCCCGTACAGCTGGATGAGCTTGGCCGCGAGCCCGGTCCAGCCAGTCTGATGGCTCGCGCCAAGGCCGGCGCCGTTGTCGCCGTGGAAGTACTCGTAGAACAGGATGTAGTCGCGCCAGTACGGGTCGGTCTGGAACTTCTCGGTGCCGCCGTAGACGGGTCGCCGGCCGTGTTCGTCGCGCGTGAAGATCCGCGCGAGCCGGTCGGCGATTTCCCTGCTCACCTCGAAGAGGTTCATCTGCCGCCCCGACCCGGTCGGGCATTCGATCTTGAAGTTGTCGCCGTAGTACGCGTAGAAGTTCAGCAGCGCTCTGATCAGCATCACGTTGACCGGCATCCAGATCGGACCGCGCCAGTTGGAGTTGCCGCCGAACATGCCGGTGTTCGATTCGGCCGGCAGGTAGTCGACGCGGTGTTCCTGGCCGCCCGCGTAGAAGACGTACGGGTGATGCTCGTGGAACCTGGAGAGCGCGCGGATGCCGTAGGGACTCAGGAATTCGTTCTCGTCGAGCATCTTCGTCAGGATCCGGCGGAGCCGAACCGGATTAACCAGCGCGATCAGTCCTCGATCGTTCACGCCGTAATGCCCCTCGCCAACGGGGTGCATCGTCGCCGAAAGTTCGGGCATCCGGCGCAGCCGTTCATTGATCCCCTTCATCGCCCTCGGGCTGCGCTCCCGCTGCCACTTTTCGGTCACCGTGGTGGCGCACAGCGGGAGGAGGCCCACCATCGAGCGCACCTTGAGCCGCGTGGCGCTGCCGTCGGGGAGCCGCAGCAGGTCGTAGTAGAAGCCGTCCTCCTCGTCCCACATGCCCACTGCCCCGGGCCGGTTCATCGCCGCGGCGATGTAGAAGAAGTGCTCCATGAACTTGAAGACCATGTCCTCGTAGGTGTGGTCCTGCGCGGCGAGCTCCACAGCGAGCTCCAGCATGTTCTGGCTGAAGAGCGCCATCCATGCCGTGCCATCCGCCTGTTCGAGGTGGCCGCCAGTGGGAAGCGGGGCGCTGCGGTCGAACACGCCGATGTTGTCGAGCCCGAGGAAGCCTCCTTCGAACACGTTCTTGCCGAAGCGGTCCTTGCGGTTCACCCACCAGGTGAAGTTCGCCACCAGCTTGTTGAACGTCGACCTGAGGAAATCCAGGTCCACTTCGCCACGCAGGGCCTGCTCGGAGCGATGGAGGAACAGGGTGGCAAAGGCGTGGACCGGTGGGTTCACGTCGCTGAAGTTCCACTCGTAGGCGGGCATCTGACCGTTGGGGTGCATGTAGGAGCCGCGGAGCATTAGTTTCAACTGCTCCTTGGTGAAATCGGGATCGACGATCGAGAGCGGAAGCGTGTGGAAGGCCAGATCCCAGGCCGCGTACCAGGGGTACTCCCACTTGTCGGGCATCGAGATGATGTCCCGATTCAGCATGTGGAACCACTCGGAGTTCCGCGCGTTTCGATAGCCGGTGTGGAGGGGATTGGAATGGTGCTCGTCCAGCCAGCTGTCGCCATCGAAGAAGAAGAACTGCTTGCTCCACAGCATGCCGGCGAGGGCCTGCCGCATCACGTTGGCCGCGTCCTTACTCACAGATGGCGGCGTGACCGACTGATAAAACTCATCGGCCTCACGAAGCCTGTCGTCGAAGATCTTCTCGAAGTTGCCGCCGAAGGGCTGGCCCTTCTGGTCCAGGAAACTGCTGGAGAGGCGCAGGCGGATCACCGAGGTCTGTCCGGCGCCGATATTGACCTTGTAGTGCGCCGCGACCTTCGTGCCCTGCTTGCCGGGATTCACCGCCTCCTGCCGGCCCTGCACTACACAGTCGTTGATGCCGTCCTTGACATACGGACTCTCGTTCTTGCTTCCCGGGAATAGCCGCGCGTGGTTGGTTTCGTTCTCGGTGAAGAGCAGCGGCACGTCGCCTTCGCACGACAGGATGAAGGCGCCCAGCAGGGGATGAGCCGCTGAAACCGTGGTGGCGCCTGCCGGTGCTTCGATCTGCTTGATGTTGGGTTTCTCGGGAGCTCTATTGGATTCGGCAATCCACTTCGACCAGTCGTTGCGGAACCACAGCGTCGGCAGGATGTGCAGCTCGGCCGCGTCCGGTCCCCGGTTGGCCGCCGCGATCTTTATGAGGATGTCTTCGGCCGCGCCCTTCGCGTACTCCACGAACACGTCGAAATAGCGGTTGTCGTTGAAGACGCCGGTGTCGATGAGCTCGTACTCCATGTCGTTGCGAGTGCGCCGGCGATTCGTCTCGAGCAGGTCGGTGTAGGGATAGGCTTTCTGGGGGTACTTGTAGAGGTACTTCATGTACGAGTGCGTCGGCGTGCTGTCGAGGTAGAAGTAGTACTCCTTCACGTCCTCGCCGTGGTTGCCTTCGCTGTTGGTCAATCCGAAGAGCCGCTCTTTGAGAATCGGGTCCTTGCCGTTCCAGAGGGCCACGCTGAAGCAGAGGTGCTGCTGGTCATCGGAAATGCCGGCGATGCCGTCCTCGCCCCAGCGGTAGGCGCGCGAGCGGGCATGATCGTGCGGAAAGAAATTCCAGGCGTCACCCGTTTCGCTGTAGTCCTCGCGCACGGTTCCCCACTGTCGTTCACTGAGGTACGGTCCCCACTTCTTCCATGCGGCGGTCCCAGTGCGAGCTTCCTCGAGCCGTTTCTGTTCGTTGGTCACCATAGATGCTCCCTTCACGTCGCTGGACGAGCAGTTGCAGGATCGTTCGTTCGCCCCTGCGCTCGCGGTGGCGGCGCTTTGACGCGGTCCGGTGGACTCTTATTCCTCAGTGACTGGTTGCCAGGACGTGTCCGGATTGAAGCGCTCCATCCTGGCGAATTCATCGAGGGTGGCAGCGCCGAAATCTTTCTGGTAGACCACGCCGTCGTTGCTGACGATGAAGGTTTTCAGGCCGGTGATGCCGTATTCCGATGGAACGGCCACGAGCGCAAAGCCGCCGATCATCACGCCTTTCACGACGTAGTCCATCTGCCCGAGTGGCGCCGCGGGGCCCTGTCCTTTGAGCACTTTGAAGAAGTAGCCGTGATACGGCTCTCCTCGTCTCGTGTAGCCCTGCGCGATCGCGCGGGCGATCGGCTCACCCACCGGCCCGTCCCACGTGCCGTCCGGTTTCTGCCAGGCCAGGCCATCCTGTGTGCCAGGCGTGCTGACGATGCGTTGCGCGTACTGGTGCACGTCGTAGCCCTCGCGCTTCTGGAGCGCGTATTCGTGCTGCGCGTCCACGTAACCGCGGCAGATCGCAATCGCATCCAGTTCATTGGCGCCGATGCGGCGATACAGCAGCTCCTGCCGGCCGGCCCTGGCATCGAACGACCATCTGCCGCCTCGCTTCACGATCGGGATGGGGAACGGCCAGTCCTCGTTGCCCACGAGGAGAAATGCACGGCTCTTGTTCTTCGGGTCAATCGAAACGCTCTTCTTCTCGCGCGCCTTCGCGGCGAATTCGCTGGCTCGCTGCCGGTCTTGCGCGGGCTCGCTGGTCACCGCGACGTCCTTGTCTGCGGGACCGAACAGTCCCTCGATGGCGCTCACGTCGAACTGCTCGGCGGCAGTGACCAGCGCGTCGGCCGCCTGCTGCGGGCTGTCAAAGGTCTTGATGGCCGCGGCGCCCAGAGCCGTCGTGCTCAGGCTCAGGCACACACACGCGATCGCGAAGACTGGCTTCATGGAACCGTACTCCTTTATTACCTGTTACCGTCGTCGTCCGCCGCCGCCGCCACGCCTGGCTCCACCACCGCTCATGCCCCCGCGAGATCCCATGCTGGACATCCCGCGGCTGCTGCTCGCGCGCGCGCTGCCGCCGTCGAATCCACGGGAGCCCCCGCCGAAGGCAGACGGGCTTCCACCGCTGCCGCGCGAGGCGTCACGCTGGCCGATGCGATCCGGACCGCCTCCGCCGGGACGAGCGCCGATGCCCTCGCCACCGGCGCGACTACCAAGGCCGCCTGCGCCGGCCGCGCCACCGAGCGCAGCCCCGCCAGGTCGCTCTCCAATGCCGCTCGTCCCGCGGGCGCTTGGCAGAGCGCCGCCTTGCCGGCCAATCTGTTGCCGGGCGCCCGTCTGGCGGCTGGCCAGCGAGTCGCCGCGCGTCGTGCCGCCGTATCTGTTGGCGGTCGCACGATCCCGATACGGGGCGCCGCCGCGATGTTCCGGCCGGTGCTGCCACGTGTTGCTGACGTTTCCGCTGCGGATGTTCGCATTCCGATTGAAATTGTTGTTGTTGTTGATCGAGATGTCGTTGTGTCCCCATCCGGCGTTCCAGCCC
>Ga0153915_10000357_pt1 | contig 41524 bp, 37 predicted proteins | sample Opewatmetagenome_2_FD_107003 | JGI IMG/M metagenome (GOLD analysis project Ga0153915, IMG submission 107003) | Freshwater wetland microbial communities from Ohio, USA - Open water 3 Core 3 Depth 3 metaG | ecosystem: Environmental > Aquatic > Freshwater > Wetlands | place: USA: Ohio, Lake Erie...
CGGTGTTCGCCGTATCATCACAAAAAAAATCGTAGATGGTCGTGCCGGTCGGATAGACCGACGGCCCCGCGTGCGCGACGACGGCCGCCACCAGCGCGCCGGCAACGATAGACGCGGCCTGAATCCGATGGAGTGTCCAATTCGGGAATCTCATGTCAGCTCCGAAGGTCTAATCTTAATTCGGCTCGGCATATGCACGCCGAGTCCCTGGAGGATGACATGCTCAAGGGCTTCAAGGAATTCATGCTGCGCGGCAATGTGATCGACCTCGCCGTCGCGGTCATCATCGGCGGGGCCTTCGGCGCTGTCGTCACGGCCCTCGTCAAGGATCTGCTCACGCCGCTGGTTGCGGCGATCGGCGGCAAGCCCGATTTTTCCGCGATCGCCTTCGAGGTGAACGGCAGCCGGTTCCTGATCGGCGACTTCATCAACGCCCTGGTGTCGTTCCTGATGATTGGCGCCGCGATCTACTTCTTCATCGTCGCGCCGCTCAACGCGCTGAATGCCCGCCGCAAAACCGCGCCGACGACGCGCAAATGCCAGGAGTGCCTGAGCGAAATACCGATCGCGGCGCGACGCTGCTCGTTCTGCACGTCGCAGGTGACGTAGGACCGCCTACAGCTCGAGCTCGCTGTTGAAAACGAGATCCTTGAGCGTGAACTTCTTCTTGATCTCGACAGTGCCGAGCGTGGTGACGGGGGAACGGCGGCTTCTTGCCGCGCCGGAGGAACGACGTCGTGCCGGCCGTCGCCGTCGCGCGCGCAAAGCGCGTTGGCACTCCGGCGAGCGTGACGATGTAGCCTTTCGGGCTGTCGAGCAGCGGCTGCTGGTCCACGCCGGCGTTGGTGGCGCCGTTCGGCAGCCGGACGAGCGCCTGACGCACCGGCAGTGCGCTGCGCCACGTGATCACGAGCTTCAGCTGCGGCGCCGGGACGGGAAATCCGCGGCCCCCTGCGTCATCGCCGCCGCGGCCGCAAGGCACGCTTGCCGCTGGCGGCGCGGAGCTCCGGCTGGTCTTCCATTTCACGCCGGACGCAGAGGGCGGCTTCACGGCCACGCTCGACAGTCCCGATCAGGGCGCCAGGGGCATCCCGGTCGCGTCCGTCGCCCTCGCAGACTCGTCGCTGAAGGTCGACTTTCCGCAGATCATGGCCTCCTACGAGGGGAAAGTGAACGCAGGCGTGACGGCTATCACCGGATCGCTCAGCCAAGGGGGCATGGCGTTTCCGCTCAACCTGTCGAGGCCGCCAGCGCCGTCAACGGTGAAGCGCGTCCCGAAACCGGGCGACATCGACGGAGACTGGGAAGGCGCGTTGAATGCCGGCGGATACAGCGGCACGATCGACGCGGCGCTGGCGACGATCGACGGGACGTGGACGCAGGCCGGCAACAGCCTGCCGTTCGTGCTGAAACGCGTCCGGCGCTGACCGGACCGCGGCGACTCGAACCTATTTCGAGCGCAGCCGGAAGCCGCCGTTGTGCGAGGTGAGCTGCAGTTCCGGGCCGCCGCCGTTCACCCGGCCATCGACGCTGTGCCGGCCGAAGTCCGACGCCCGCGCCGTCGCGGGAAAATCAGAATCCACGTGCATGCGGTGGCCGCGCGAGTGGAGATCGAACCCGGTCGAGGCCGGCAGCGCCACTTCCACGGCGCCGTTGTGGGTCACGATGCGGCTGGCATTCTTGAACGACGCGAAGTCGATGTGAGCGTCGCCGTTGTGCATGATCAATTCGAGCGGCCCGCCCAGGTTGGCAACCCAGACACTGCCGTTGTGTGTGGCGAGTTCGAGCGATGCGTTCACGTCGCGGATGTCGGCCTTCGCATTGTGATCGCGAATCTTCCATCGCGCCGTGCGCGGCGCCGTGATGGCGTAGTGGATCTCCGGCCTGGCATCCCAGTCGCCCGACGAGAGCAACCAGTCCCAGAGGCCCCAGCCATCGATGTCAGGCGTCTTTGTTGTGATCGAGACAAGGTCCGCGGAACCGTCGATCGCGACCGCGGTCTCCTGGAAACGGTGGCGGGCATCGGCCGAATCGCCACGCGCCTCGATCCGCACGTGAACCTGGACCTCAGCACGGTCCCAGGTCCGGATCTGAATCGAGCCGTTGTGCGCATCCAGCGTGACCGTCCCGAGGGCGTTCAGCGGAAGCGTCTTGTCGATATTCTTCGCCTCGGCGGCGTAGAGCGGCGCCCCGCACAGGGCAAGGGCCAGGGCGATTCCGGTGGTTCTCGCGGTCATCTGCACTCTCCTGCTCGTGCAGACGTGGACGAGCGAGGCGCGCCGAAAGTTCAGCCCCAGACTTCGCGCGCGATGTCGACGACGAGCGATAGCTTCTTCTTCTCGTCGTCCACGGTCACGGGGTTGCCCATGAAGTTGCTGGCGAAGCCGCACTGCGGGCTCAGGCAGAGCTGATCGAGCGGAAGAAACTTCGACGCCTCGTCGATCCGCCGCTTGATGACGTTCTTCGATTCGAGCACCGGTGTCTTCGACGAGATGAGGCCGAGGATGACGTGCTTGCCCTTCGGCACGTGGCGCAGCGGCTGGAAGTCGCCGGCGCGATCGCTGTCGTACTCCATGAAGTAGTTCGGAATGTCGACGTTCCGCAGCACGACCTCGCTGACGTACTCGTAGCCGCCGCTGCCCATCCACTTGCCGCGGTTGTTGCCGCGGCACATGTGCATGCCGAGCGTGACGCCGTTCGGCGTGCCGGCGACGATGCGGTTGAGGACGCCGGCGTACGTCTCGATGATCTTGTGCGGATCGTCGCCGCGCGCCTTCAGCGCGTCCTGCCCGTGCGGATCGCAGATCAGCGGAAACGTCACGTCGTCTATCTGGATGTACGTGCAGCCGAGCGCGGCGAGCTCGGCGATCTCCGCGGTCCATGCCGTAACCGCGTCGTTCCAGAACTCGTCGAGGTCGGGATAGATCTTCGAATCGATCGCGGCGCGGCCGCCCCAGAAGTGCAGCATGCTCGGCGACGGGATGCTGATCTTCGGCGTCCTGGTCGTCTGTTTCTTCAGAAACGCGAAATGCTCGGTGAAGATGCCCTTCGTGCGTTTCAGCTTCCCCGTCACGCGCACGAGATGGCCCGGGAGCTTCTCGACGGTCGTGTCGTTCTGAAACGGCAGCGCCGCGGAGATCGTCCTGTCGGCGTCGACCCACTGAATGCCCGTGCCCGACAGCGCGAGCAGGAAATCCTGGAACCACGAGCGGCGCCGGAACTCGCCGTCGGTGACGACCTGAAGGCCGACGCTCTCCTGCAGCTTCACGACGTCCACGATGGCGGCGTCTTCGAGCTGTTTGAGCTGATCGAACTTCAGCGGCCCGCTCACCTGGCGATACTGATCGCCTTCGGCTTCGGTGCGGGCCTGCAGCAGATTGGCCGGCCGGAGAAGGCTGCCGACGTGCTCTGCGCGAAACGGCGGTGTGCTCACGACGATCTCCCCTGAGTGCCCGTAAGTGCGGCGGAAACAATCACGCGTGGCGATCCGGCATAGAGCTCGTCCACGAGGGACGCGCGCCTGGTCAGCATCGCGCGCTGATTGAGCGAACCTTTGTCGGTGACTTCGAGCGCGTCGAGCGACGGCGGTTCCAGAAGCAGCATCGCGCGCGCGATGTGCTTGCTCGATCCGGCGCCGGCCGCGGCAAACGAGGCCAGCCGATCGGCCATCCACGCCGCCACGGCCGGATGGGTCGATACGGCCGACAGCGGAGCCGTGGACGGAAGATCCTGACACAACGCGCGGCAGGCGTCGACATCGGGCACGCCGAGCATGCCGATCTCGTCGCGGTCGTGGCCGGTGATGACGGCGTCGCGGACGAGCGGCGCGAAGTGCGCGATGACGCGCGCGCGCAGCGAACCGACGTTCACCCACGTGCCCGTCGACAGCTTGAAGTCTTCGGCCAGGCGTCCGTCGAACGCGAAGCCGGCGTTGATGTCGTCGGGATCGATGAAGCGCACCGAGTCGCCGAAACTGTAGAAGCCCTCGTCGTCGAACGCCTTTCGCGTCAGCTCGTCCTGCCGCCAGTAGCCCGGCGTCACGTTCGGACCTTTCACCCGGACCTCGAGTTTGTCGCCCGAGGGCACCAGCTTCGCTTCGACTCCCGGCACCGGCACGCCGATCGCCACCGACAGATGCGAGTCCCAGGTCCGGCAGAGCGCCATCGGCGCGGTTTCCGTCGCGCCGAGGCCGGTCACGAGAATCAGCCGCTCGCCGCACGTCTGGACGGCCAGCTCGTCGAGCTCGTCCTTGACGTGCTGGGCCAGTGCCGCGGCGGCATAGAACAGCACGCGCATACGGCTGAAGAACGTGCGCCGCAGGACTTCGTCGGTCCGCATCGCCTTGACCAGCTCTTCGTAGCCGCGGGGGACGTTCAGATACACGGTCGTCGGAATCTCGCGGAGGTTCTTCACCGACGCCGCGAACTGGCCGGGCACCGGGCGCCCCTCATCTATATATAAGGTGCCGCCGTGGTGAATGACGAGGCCGACGTTGTGGTTGCCGCCGAACGTGTGATGCCACGGCAGCCAGTCGACCAGCACCGGCGGCTCCCCAGCCAGGAACGGCAGGATGTGCGCGATCATGGCCTGGTTGCTGCCGAGCATCCCGTGCGTGTTGATCACGCCCTTCGGGACGGCGGTCGATCCGGACGTCAGCAGGATCTTGGCGATCGTGTCGGGCCGGATCGCGTCGTGCGCGCGATCGACAGCCGACGTCGGCGACATCGCCAGCAGCGAATCGAGGCTGCGAACGACTTCGACGTCCCTGGGCACCGCGCCCTCGATGCTTTTGTCAAAGGCCGCGCCGGCGGCCGCGAACACCAGGCCCGGCGTCAGCAGGCCCATCGCGTGCTTGAGCATCGCGAAATCGCGCGACGCGGTCGAGTATGCCGGCGACACCGGCGTCACGGTGACGCCGACGTGTTGCGCCGCCAGCGACAGCAACAGGTGGTCGCGATCGTTGCCCGACAGAATCGCGACCGGCCGGTCCGCCGATAACCGGCGATCGACCAGCGCCTGGCCGATCCGTCGCACCGCAGCAAATGCGTCGCCGTAGGTCAACGTCTCCCAGGCGCCCGATGTGTCTCCCGGACGCCTCCACGCGAGCATCGGCTGCGCCGGCGTCCGCTCCGCCCAGTAGGCGAGCCGTTCCGTCGAGCGTTTCGGGTACTCACCAAGGCGCGCCGTCGTGCGGACGATCATCGTGCCGTCGGGCCGGCGCGTGAGCGTGGCGGGGAGAGGACCGAGCGGGACGGACCGCACCTTCATAAAGAGTCAATGATACTGTCGTAGGGATGGCCAGACCATTCCGCACGCTTGCCGTCCTCGGTGCCGGCAACATGGGCAGCGGGATTGCCCAGAAAATGGCGACCGAGGGCTTCGACGTCGTCCTTGTCGACGTGGACGACGAGAAGGTCGCGAGGGGGGTGGCGACCATCGATCGGACGCTGAAGGAAGCGGTGGACCGCGGCATCATGCGGTCCGATAAAACCGCCGAGATTCGCGAACGGGTCCACGGAACCTCGCGCTTCGACGATCTGCGCGACGCGGATCTCGTCGTCGAGGCCGTCTTCGAAGATCGGGCGATCAAGCAGGACGTCTTCAAGCGCCTCGAGGCCGTCTGCCGGCCCGATGCGATCCTTGCCACGAACACGTCGTCCTATCTCGTCAGCGACATCGCGTCGGCCGTGAACACCCCGGAACGCGTGCTCGGGCTCCACTACTTCTTTCATCCCGCGAAGAATCGTCTCGTCGAGGTCGTGCGAGGCAGGAGAACCGACCCGCAGGTCTTCCAGCGCGCATGGGCGCTGCAGGAACAGCTCGGCAAGATTCCAATCAGGTCAGCCGACGCCAGCGGCTTCGTCGTCAATCGCTTCTTCGTCGTCTGGCTCATGGAGGCGGTCCGGATGCTCGACGAACGCGTCGCCGACGCAATCACGATCGACGAGATCGCGAAGCGCGCGTTCGGCGTCGGCATGGGGCCGTTCGAGCTGATGAACGTCAGCGGCGTGCCGATCGCCCTTCACGCGTCGACGACGATCGGCAGCGCGTTTGGCGCGCTTTATGGCCCGCCGGATCGACTGCGCAGGCAGGTCGAGAGCGGACAACCGTGGTCGCTCGACGGCACCGTCGACGCGTCCGCGGAACAGACGGTTTCCGACCGTCTGCTCGCCGGCATTTTCCTGGCCGCGGCGTCGCTGGTCGACGAAGGCGTCGGCACAAAGGAAGACACCGACATCGGCGCGCGCGTAGGACTGCGGTGGCCGCTGGGTCCATTCGAGCTGATGAATCGCCGCGGTACTGCCCGCGCGCTCGAGCTGGTGACGATGCTCGCCGCGCGATGGAAGATGACGGTCCCGGCATCGCTGGCGGAACATGGGAAGACAAACGAACCGTTCCCGATCGAGCTGGTGAAATCACGGCCTGAAAACGGCGTCGTCACCATCACGATCAACCGCCCCGATGCGATGAACGCGCTCAACGAGACCGTCGCTGATCAGCTGACGGGGACCTTCCGGCGGGCCGCACAGGACGCCCGAACGACTGGCATTGTCATCGCCGGCTCGGGCCGGTCGTTCGTCGCCGGCGCGGACATCCGCTTCTTCATCCGCAACATCGAGCGCAACGATCTTGCCCGCACGGCGACGTTCACCGAGGATCTTCAGACGCTGCTTCTCGAGATCCAGACCTGCCGCAAGCCGGTCGTCGCGCGTCTTCACGGCCTCGCGCTCGGCGGCGGCGTCGAGCTCGCGCTCGCCTGCGACTACATCGTGGCCACGCCGAACGCGACGCTCGGATTTCCCGAGACGGGCATCGGCATCTATCCTGGCCTTGGCGGCACGCAGCGGACGACGCGGAGAATCGGTGCGGGCCTGACGAAGTGGCTGGTGTTGACCGGGCAGATCGTCAGCGCCGAAGAAGCGCTCGCCATCGGGCTCGTCGACGCCGTCGCGCCGAGAGAGGAACTGGACGGGGCTGTCACGAAACTGCTGGCCGGCGGGCCGTCGCTTGAACGGCGTCCCGCGGCGCCGCCCGCGATGTATAAGAAGCTGGCCGACTTCTTCGACAACAACGACGTTGAAGCGATTCGAACGGGACGGGCGAACACCGGCGGAGACGACCGGCTCGAGAAAGCCATGAAGATGGTGAGCACCAAGGCGCCGGTGGCGCTGAAGATTGCCTCGACATTAATAGATGCCGGCTCGCGCGTGTCGCTTGAAGAGGGACTGCGCATGGAGCTCTCTTGCCTGCGCGAGATCTTCTCGACGAAAGACGCGCTGACGGGCCTGCTCAGCATCGGCAAGACCCGGCCGGTCTTCGAAGGCGCATGAGCGACGAACTGCAGCTCGATCGCCAGACGCTCGTCGCGGCCATCACGACGTTCCTCGCGAACCAGGAACATCTCGACGAGATTCGGGCGTCGCTCGAAGCCGAGGTGGATGCGGCCGGTCCGCAGGCGCTGGCCGAGCTCAACGCCCGGCTCGCTCAGGCGGGCGCCGACTGGACGTACTACGACCGCGATCCGCTCGCGCGGCGGATTCATCACCGTCTGGCGGACAGAATCCTGCTGCCGGGCTCGACGCTCATCGGCCTCGAACACGTCACCGCTGTCGCCGGCAAGCCTGTGGTCATCGTCGCCAACCACCTCTCCTACTCCGACGCCAACCTGCTCGAGGTGCTGCTGCATCGCGCGGGCGGCGCCGGGCGCGCGATGAGCGATCGGCTGACGGTCATCGCCGGGCCGAAGGTGTACTCGAGCCTGAAGCGGCGGTTCTCGAGCCTCTGCTTCGGCACGATCAAGACGCCGCAAAGCAGCGCCGTCTCGAGCGAAGGCGCCGTGATGAACGCACGTGAGGTCGCGCGGGCGGCGCGCCAGTCGATCGACGTCGCGCACGAGCGGCTGTTCAAGGGCGACGCGCTGCTTGTCTTCGCCGAAGGCACGCGAAGCCGCACGCGCGAGATGCAGCAGACGCTGACCGCGGTGACCCGCTATTTCGATTTTCCCGACGTGTGGGTGCTGCCGGCCGGCATCACGGGCACCGAAGAGATGTTTCCGATCGGCGAAGACGGCCTGCACCAGGTGCGGGCGGTGACCACCATCGGACCGCCGATCGAAGGGCGCGATCTGCACGAACGCGCCAGGGGCGATCGCCGGCTGATGATGGACGCGGTGGGCTCGAAAATCGCGGCGCTGCTGCCGCCGGAATATCGCGGCGCGTACAGCTAGCCTCTAGACCCGGGCCTCTAGCAACATGCACAACCAGTGGTGCACGCCGGGCGCTGTTGAATGGCGCCGGACGCATCAGAAATCACGACGCCGATATTCCGGCCGTCCTGCAGGCGGAGGGTAAGGCTGACTCCAACGAGCTCGCCCATGGCGTCCGGTTGCCCGGCATCAATCGAGCCTTCAATCGTGCGCTGCGCCGGGTTCGGCATGCCGTTCCCGAACATCCCCTGGAACACCTTTATCTGATAGCGGACCTGCCGGAGCACGAGGCTCTTCAGCAGCAGATCTCCGGTCCCCGCGGATTCCTCTACCAGCTTCACCATATGACTGATTCTAGTATGATGCAGCCTCACTTTCGACGGTCCCAAGGCGCCCATGCATCCTGAGCTCACTGAAGCCCTCGACCTCCACAAAGCCATCGTCGCCGAAGCGGGCCACGCGCTCATCGGTTACGAAAACGAAAAGACGCTCGCGAACGTCGTCCTGCTCTCGGAAATTCCGACGACGTACGACAAGGACGAGAAGCGGCAGGTCAACGCCGGCAACCTGCTGCTGCGGGGCGTGCCCGGCGTCGGCAAGACGTTCTTCGGCGTCATCCTCGCGGCGATCAGCGGCGCGAAGTTCGCCCGCATCCAGGGACGCGCCGACCTGCAGCCGACCGAAGTCGTCGGCTTCCAGATGATCAATCCGGCGACCGGTCAGTTCATGACCGAGTTCGGCCCGCTCGCGTCGGCCGAAGTGATTCTGCTCGACGAAATCAACCGCATCCCGCTCAAATCGCAGAGCGCGTTTCTCGAAGGGCTTCAGGATCGCACCGTCACCGTCGGCAAGACCACGTACGACCTGCCCGCGTTCAACTTCGCGATCGCGACGATGAACCCGGTGGAGCTCGGGCAGGGCACGTTCCCGTTGTCGGAAGCCGCGACGGATCGCTTCGCGATCATCGTGAACATCGCATACCTGCCGCCCGAAGAGGAACAGAAGCTCGTCAGCTTCGACTTCAAACAGGTGCGCCTCAACGGGCTCATGTCGAAGGAGCGCATCATCGAGCTGCGCTCGGCGATCACGAAGGAAGTCTTCCTGCACGAGGCGCTGGCGAAATACATCCGCCGGCTCGTCGGCGCGACGCGGCCGTACAACGCCGAAAGCGAATGGCACCATCGATCGCCGTCCGAGCTCGTCGAGAAATGCGTCGACCTCGGCGCCTCGCCTCGCGCGACGATCTGCTGGGGCCGCCTCGTGAAAGTCTGGGCGCTCCTCAAGGGCGAACGCGCGGAGGTCTATCCGGAAGACGTGCAGGATCTGGCGCGCTACATCCTCGGCCATCGCGTATGGCTCGGCCCGCACGCGGCGAGCCACGGCGTCAGCACCGAGATGGTGATTGACGACATCGTGGACAGAGTCCCGGTCCCCTGATGGCTCAGGCAAAGGCGGCCGCCGGAGCGGAAGTCCCGCTGGTCAATCTGTCGGAAATCGCCGAGATCGAGCTCTTCATTCTCAAGCGCATGAAGGAATTCACGCTCGGCGATCACGCCAGCGTGTTCAAGGGCTCGGGCTTCAACTTCGTCGGCATCCGCGACTGGCAGCCCGGCGATCGCGTGTCGTCCATCGACTGGGCGCAGTCGTCGCTGACCAATTTCAGCCCGCTCATCACCCGTGAGTTCGAGCAGGACAGCAACGCGACGATCGTCGCCGTCGCCGACGCGTCCATGTCGACCCGCTGCGGCGTCAACGGCGTCCCGATCGCGGCCGCCATCGCGCGATCCGTGGCTGCTGTCGGCCTCTCGGCTGTGTTCTTTCAGGATCAGTTCGGACTGATTACCTTCGACGACCAGTTCCGCCAGATGGCCGCGGCGCGGCCCCGCATCGGCAAGCCGCACGTCATCTACTGCCTCGATCTCTATCAGCAGTTCAAGACCACCGACGCCGGCGCGCCTGGAACACGCGCCCAGGACGTCACGACCGCGATCGAAGGCCACCTGCGCAAGACGTCGATGGTGCCGGTCATCTCGGATTTTCTGCTGCCGGATGTCGAGCGCGTGATCAAGGAGCTCTCGCTCATCAACGGCCTGCACGACGTGTTTCTGATGATGGCCGACGTGCGGTTCGCCTATCAGCTGCCGTCCGCGTCGGCGGGATGGATCGAGACGTTCGACGTCGAAACCGGCGGCACGCGCGTCGTCTCGCGCCGTGAGTTCGCCCGCATGGCGGAACGCATCGGGGAATGGCAGGAACATGTCGCCGGGCTGGCGCGCGACAACGATCTCGATCTGGTCCGCGTGGGCCTGGATCGGTGGGAAATGGAAACGACGCTCGTGGAATTCGCCCGCGAGCGGCGATTGCGAAAGTTCCAATAACTATATGAAGACACTGATTCCGCTTCTTGTTCTCCTGGCTGCCGCGCCGGCGGCGGCGCAGGCGCCGAAGTCGCAGCCGCCGAAAGCGTTCGCGCAGACGCGCCAGCCTGGCGACGTCGAAACCGATCCGATCAGGTGCTTCTGGAAAACCGATCGCAGCACGATCGTCGTCGGCGAACGGTTCACGGTGGTGCTGACCTGCGGAATCATCGACACGGACAAAATCAAGGCCGTCCCTGATTTCAATCAGCTCGAGGCGTCCACCGTCGGCCTGCAGCCGTTCGAGGTGGTCAAGGGCGTCCGGCACGAGGACGTCAAAGACGCGCCGTGGCGGTACATCCAGTACGAGTACACGGTGCGGCTCATCGCCGAAGGCCTGTTTGAAAAGGACATCAACCTTCCGGCGGTGAAGATCACGTACCACATCCAGTCGTCGGCGGGCGGCGGATCCGCCGGCCGCGATCAGACGTACCAGCTGCCGCCGATGCCGATGCACGTCGCGTCGCTCGTCCCGCAGAAGGCCACCGACATCCGCGATACGACGCTGAATACGTTTGCCGACATCGAAGCCCGCCGCGTCCGCTCGACGGGAGAATACGTCGCCGCCGCCATCGCCTTCGGCTTCGCGGTGGTGCTGCTCGGCCTCGCGATCGTCCGCGTCGTCAGCCGATATCGCGTGCGCACGCCCGCGGCTGAACGTCCGCTGGGCCTCGGCGCCATTTTGAGCGGCTGCCTGCGTGAGGCCGGACACGTGAAGTCCGGCGCCGCCGGCGGCTGGTCGCCCGAGCTGGCGTCCCGCGCGCTGACCGTGCTTCGCATCGGCGGAGCCGTCGCGCTCGATCGCCCTGTGGCGCAGTCGATCGTGGACTCGCACGTCGCCGCCCGCGAAGGCCAGCTCGCGCTGCGCAAAGGATTCTTCCGCCCGCGCCGCTCGCTCGTCTCGAACGCGACGACACCGGGCACGATTGCGCGGGCGATGGCGTCCACGAACGGACGGCCGCCGAACGCGCGCACGGAAGCGATCCTCAAGGAGCTCGAAGAATCGCTGGCGGTGCTGAGCGCTGCCCGTTACAGCCGCGAGGGCAGGATGGACGGCTCGGCGCTCGACGCCGCGTTCGAAACCGGCGTCGAGGCGTTGAAGAAGCTGCGCAACGCCAGGCGGTGGCCCGCGCGGACGATCAGTTCGATCACGCGGCAGGCGATGGAGATCGGCTGGGCGCGGTGATTCCGGTCAGAGAGCTGCTCTACGCCGTCCGCGACACGCTCGACCAGTGGCTGTCGCTGCGCTCGAGCGACGTCCATTTCGACCAGACGTGGACGGCGGTGCTCGTGCTGGTCGTCGTCATCGCGGCCGCCGGGTTGATGCTGCTCGCGCGCGGCCTGCGCAGCCAGAAGGCGGGCCGGACGCACGTCGCCCTGCCCGCGGTGCTGCCGGTGATGCGCAGCTCGCGCTTCTCCCTTCTGCGCCACGCGGCGTTTCTCGTCTTCCTGCTCGGCGTGCCGTTCTTCGCCGTCGCGCTCGCCGATCCGCACACGGCCTTCACGCGCGAAGAGACGTCCTATCCGGGACGCCGCATCGCGCTGCTCGTGGACGGGTCGTCGAGCATGGTCATGAAGTTCGAAACCAAGTCGCTGAAGACGCCGGAGAACCGCGCGTTCTACACCGCCGTCGCCGCGGCTGAACATTTCATGAAGCTGCGGATGAACGGGCGCTACCACGATCTCATCGCGCTCATCCAGTTCGGCAACGAAGCGTACGTCGTCACGCCGTTCACGACCGACTACGACAACATCATGCTGAGCATCCGGCTGATCAGCAGCCCGAAGGAATGGGGCAGCTTCAACGACTGGGGCACGACGATCATGCAGGGCCTGAACCAGGCCACGCAGCTCTTCCGCGCGTTCGACTTCGTCAACGCGGCCGGCAACGCCATGGTGATGTTCACCGACGGCCGCGACGACGAGAAGGATCTCAAGGGCAAGCCGATCCAGTCCGTCGTGGACGACATGAAGAAGTACAAGATTCCGGTCTACATGATCCGGACCGGGTTCGATCTCAAGGAAGGCCAGATTCCAACGGACAGGCTGTGGAAGCCGATCGTCGAGCAGACCGGCGGACGCTTCTACGCGGCGGACAGCGAAGAATCCATTCTCAAAGCGGAAGCGGAAATCGACAAGCTGGCGACCGGCCGCATCGACGTCCGCGAATACACGGCGCAGCGCCCGCGCTTCGACGGCTACGCGCTGGTCGCCATCGCGCTCTGGCTCTGCGCCGGCATCATGAAACTCGGATTCAGGACGTTCAGAACATTTCCCTGATTGACGTACGTAGGGCGACCCTTTCAGGGTCGCCGTGCTGGAGGCTCGATGAAAGGCATCACCGGTTACCTGCTCTCGGCCATCGCGCTCGCCCTCCTCGGGGGCGCGCTGCTCGTCGCCGGCTCTCTCGATCGCGATCTCGCGACCGCGCAGGAGCACGTCGTCGCCCAGAAGTACGACGACGTCGAGCCGACGTATGAGACGGCGGAAAAGTACTACGACTACGCCAGCCATCTGCCCGGCGTCGGCGAGGGCCCGGCCAACGACATCCGCGCGAAGCACGCCACGCTGCACTACTGGCAGAAGGACTACGCCGCGGTCATCCCGCAGCAGACGGATCCGGTCGGCTCGGTGCCGCAGGAGAACACCGACCTGCAGCTCGTGATCGCCAACGCCGTCTATCGCACGAACCAGTCGAAGATGAAAGACAAGGAGACGACGATCGCGGCGCTCGATCAGAGCATCCTGACGTACGTGTCGGTGCTGAAAAACAACCCGGCGAATCAGGACGCCGCGTACAACTTCGAGCTGCTCGTCCGGCTCCGCGACGAAATCGACAAGGGCAAGCGCAAGCCGGGCCCGGCCGAGATGGTGCTCAAAGGGCCCGACGGCGCCGCCGGCGCACCGCCGACCATCGACAGCTCGATGAGTGACTTCAAGATCTACATCCCGCTCGAATCACAGGAGCGGCAGGATCAGGGCGTGGCAGGAAAGGCCGGCGCGGGGAAACGGAAAGGCTAGCGTCACGGCAAAGGGCACGAGGCAGAGGGCAACGTGGTCACCGGAATCGACTTCAGCACGCTGACGTTCGGCGACGCGCTGTACCTCTGGCTGCTGCTCGTCCCTGCCGTGCTGCTCGTCCTCTGGATCGTCCAGGTCGTGCGGCGGCGGAAGGACACGAAGCTCTATCAGGCCACGCGCGTCGTGCCGATGCGTGAGAAGTACACCTGGGCGGGCGACCTTGCGTTCTGGCTGTCGCTCATCCTCGCGACCTCCCTGTGCATCGTCGCGCTCGCGCGCCCGCAGGCGCGCGTCACCATCATCCGCAAGGCCGGCGCCGACATCGTGATTCTTCAGGACGGATCGGCGTCGATGTACGTGAAAGACGTCAAGCCGGATCGGTGGCGCCGATCGATTCAGTTCCTCCGGACGTTCGCAGACGCGCTGAGCTGGAAGGGCGACCGCGTCGCGCTGGCGATCTTCGCGCACACCTCGGCGCCGCAGCTCAGGCTGACGAAGGATCCCAACTCGTTCTTCTTCTTCCTCGACCATCTCGGCGACCACTCCCCCTTCCGCCTCGAAGACACGCCGACATGGGACACCAACATCGAAACCGGCATCGAGTGGGGCGTGAAGCTGGTCGAGAAAGACGCCGAGCTGTTCGGCAAGACGAAAAATCCCAAAGGATTCGTCGTCATCACGGACGGCCAGGCGTGGAGCGGCGACGTCGCCGTCGCGCTGGCGGATGCGCGCCGGCGCAAGATTCCAGTCAACGTCGTCGGCGTCGGGACGGTCGGGGGCGGCCTGATTCCCGAGCCGGCCCGCGCCGACGGCACCACGCCCCCGCCGTCGGTGCACGCGATTCTCGATCGCGAGTCGCTGCGGCAGATCGCCTCGGCCGGCGGCGGCGAGTACTTCGAAATCGGCCATGAGCCCGATCGCGACGTCGCGTTTCAGATTATCGAGAGCGTCAGGCGCCGCGCGGTCGCGAGCATGGAAGCTCAGGCCGAAGAGAGCCGCGAAGAGCTCTACTGGCAGTTCTTATTCTTCGCCGGTGTGATCCTCTGCCTCGGAACCTTCGTATTGAAAGAACGTGCCGAGCTCTGGTGGCAGGCTGCCGGCGCCATCGTCGCTGTTCTTCTGATCACCAGCGCCATTCGCTAAAGGGCAAGACCATCCGTTAGCGGCTACACGAACGCGACCGAGGGAGCAATGCAGTGTTCGGCGACGACGAGCGCGTCGCTGCCGTCGTTGACGAGCGCATAGTGCGCGCCAGGCGCGATGAGAAAGAGATCGCCGGCGGTGGCAGGAAGCGCCGGCGGCGACGGGTGGCGGAGCTCTTCCGCGGTGCCGAGGAGAAGCCGTCCGGATCCGCTCGCGACATGCAGAGACGTCGCACGATCGGCATGGCTGGCGACGTCGCTCTTCCCGCCCTTGTCGATTCGAAACAACGACGCCGAAAACCTGTCGTCGTCTCCAAGCGCTGTCTGACGTCCGCCGCGGACCGCTCGCGAAGGAATCTCGGCGCGCGACCATCCTGACGGCCCGAGCGTCACGGCATACGACGTCTCCGGCCAGACGAGACGGCGAATCCTCTGCTCGGAAAACTCGCGTGTGAACTCCGCCGGAATCCGGCGGCCTTCGTTCTGGTCGTGCAGCCTGTCGACCATGTCCGTCGACACGGTCGCAAACTCGGCGAGCACACAGCCCACCACCGAATGCACGACGCTGAGGCGATTGATGACGATCACGTCACCGGGCCGAGGCACGAACCTGAACCGTTCGTAGCGTTCGTCCCGCGCGCCGTTCAGCCATGCCAGGAAAGTATCGCGGTCGTAGATCCGCTGCCAGTCGACGAAGTCGCAGAGAAAGACGAACCCGCCGGGCAGGACGTCGAGGATGTAGAAGATTTCGGTCTTGTGCGTGACGTGTTGCTGGAAGCTGAATCCTTCGCCCGGCCGCTGCAGAAACACCGAGTAGCCGAGCGGACTCGCGGCTTTGACCGCGTACGACTTGTACTTGAGAAGAAATCCCAGATCCTGCTGAAACGACGCGAGCGCGCGGATGCGCGGGCCGTCGAGCGGCGCGGCCAGCTCGGCTGCAAGGACATGCTTGAGCTGCCGTTCGGACTGTTCGAGGACGGCGATCGGCGAATCGGCGCGCAGCGCACCGACCAGCGGCGCCCACGGCGCTGGCGTGTCGGCACTCACAGTCGAGATTCTGCGCCATCCAATCGATACATTCAACGCCTTCATAAAGAAATCGCGGGTACAACTGGCGCGGCCGCGGTGTAGCATCGGCACGCAGTGATATTTCACAGGGGACTCGTACTGGTGCTGCTGATTCTCGGGCTCCCCGCCCTCGCGCCGGCCCAGACCATCAGCGGGGTCGTCGTCGATCAGACCGGCTTGCCCCTTCCCGGCGTCCAGATCGAGGTCACCCGCGGACCGGATGTGGTCACGACGACCGTGTCCGGGGCCGACGGGACGTTTTCCATTGCGGCCGTCGCCGCCGACGCCGTCGTCAACCTGACCCTCGACGGCTTCGAGCCCGCGCACATTCCGGCCAGTCGCGTCGCGCGCGTCGTGCTCGAGGTCGCGCACGCGACCGAATCCACCACAGTTGTCGCGTCGGTGCTCACTTCGTCCGGCGCGGCGATGGAAACCCTGGGCAGCCGCATGACCGCGCAGCTCGCGCAGCGTCTGCCGGAGCCGCGCCCCCGCATTCTGCAGTCGCTGCCGCTGCTGCCGTCGGTCGTGCGCGGTCCCGACGGACTGCTGCGCATCGGCGGCACGCGCCCGCACGAGTCGTCGCTGTGGGTGGACGGGTTCGACGTCACCGACCCGGTCACGCTGACGTCGGCGATCGACCTGCCGAACGAAAGCGTCAAGGGCATGGCCGTGCTTCGCGAGCCCACCGCGGCGACATTCAGCGGGTCGCTCGGGTCGCTCGCGTCGATTGAAACCGCGCCGGGCGGCGACAGATTCGCCGCGGGCATCCAGGGCTTTATTCCCCGTCCCCGCCTCAGCAACTACGGACTGGGCCGCATCGAGGCGTTCTTTCCGCGCGCGTATGCGGGCGGCAAGTGGAAGCAGCTGCACTATTTCGGATCGACCGAATTCAATTTCGAACGCGTCCCGGTGCCAGGCGTCACCAATCGATCCGGCAGCCCGTCCACGGGCGCGACGGGCACGTCGTCGTTCTTCCGCGTGGACATGCCGCTGTCGCCGGCGAACATGCTGACGTTCGAGGGCATTGTCGCGCCGGCGCGCACGACGAACGCCGGCCTCAGCTCGCTCATCGAGGTGGCCGCCGCGCCAGACATTCTGAACCGCGACCTCTTTTTCGGCGTCGTCGATCACATCGTCGTCGGACCGGCGACGCTGCTGACGCTTCGCGCCGGCGTCGGTGATCACACGACCGAAGTCCAGTCGAGCGGGACAGGCAACGCGATCTTCGCCCCGGATGGCTGGCACCAGAACTTTTTCGCCGAGGTCCAGGACTCGGGCATCCGGCGCGCGGTGTCCGCCACGCTCGATCGCACCGGGCTGAAGGCGGCAGGCTCGCACACCATGTCGTTGTCGATGGATCTGCGGAACCGTTCGATGTCGGGGTCGATCGAGACGCACCCGATCGACATCCAGGACGAGAACGGCCGGCTCGTGCGGTTTATCCGGACCGCGCAGGTGCCGTCGCTCAATGCCGCCGACACCACCATCGGGTTCGGCCTGCGCGATCTGTGGACGCCGACGGCGCGGCTGCAGCTCGACCTGAACACCCGGTTCGACTTCCCGACTCACGAACCGGCGGCGTTTTCGCCGAGGTTCGCGATGAGTTATACGTTCGACGACAACGCCCGCACGACCGTCAAAGGCAGCATCGGCCGGTTCGTCGGCCGCATCCCGCTTGGCGCGCTCGCCTTCGACCAGCTCGGCTCACGCATCGATATCTCGTTTGTGCCGGGCACCGGTTTCGTGCGCAGGATCTACAGGCCATCGCTCGGATCGATGCGCCTCCCGCACGCGGACATGATGTCGATTGAGGTCGAGCACCGGATTCTGCCGTCGCTCGAATTTCAGGCCGCCTTCCGACACCGGGCGGGGTTCGAACTGCCGACGGTGGACGTGTCGCCGCGCGGCGGCGACACGTCACTCTCCAGTTTCGGGACGAGCACGTATAAGGAGCTCGCGGTGTCAGTCCGCCAGACATGGCGCGCCGATCGGGAGCTGTTCGTCAGCTACGTGCGCTCGAGCTCGCTCGGCTACGTGAACGACTACGGCACGCTGGTGACCAACCTGGATGCGCCGCTGTTCGAGCCGGCGGGCCAGGCCCCGCTGGTGACGGACACGCCGCACCGGCTTCGAAGCTGGGCCACGTTTCAGTTCCCTCACGAAATCGTGATCTCTCCAGCCGTCGACTGGCGCTCGGGATTTCCGTATTCGATCTTCGACATCTACCGGCACTACGTCGGCAACGCCAACAGCGAACGGTTTCCGGCCTACTTCTCGCTCGACATCACGGCGTTCAAGACCTTCGACATCATGAACCGCAAGTGGGATCTCGGCATGCAGTTCTTCAACGTGACGGGCCACTTCAATCCGCGCGATGTCATCGCGGTCGCTGGCACGCCGCAGTACGGAGAATTCAGCAACAGCTTCGGGCTCACGCTCGGCGGGTACATGCGCGTGCGCTGGTAGTCTCGTCGTGCAGGCCCTCAGGCCTGCACGACATCAGGCCGAATCGCGGCGCAGGAGGCGCTGCTCGGCGGAGATGCGGAAGAGAACCAGCGTCGCGTGCATCAGGAGCAACTCGGCGAACTTCACGAGCGCCTGCGGCGCTGTCGACGCGAACTCCAGGCGATCGGAATCGTCGGCGTAGATCACCGCGGCGACCACGCCCTGAATCGAAATCGGCAAGGCCACGGCGCAGCCGGGCTCGCCGCCAAAAGGCATCCCGGTCGAGCCGCTCCCGACCCCGGCGAGTGACCCTTCGATCCGCGTCGAGGAGACCGCGCGGCCTATCAGCGAGTCGGTCGACAGCGGAATCACGACCTTCGAGATGTCGTGCTCGAAGTCGAACCCGGATTGCTGCACGCCTTCGAGCCGGCCCGACCGGACGGCAAACAGCGCGACGCGCGAGAACTCGCGCACCAGGCCGTCAAACAGCGTCGTCAGTGCTTCGGCCAGCGTCGTCGATCGCTCGAGGGCATTGAAGACCGTGAGCAGCTCGTCGAGCGGCAGCGTGATGCACGACAGCGCCTGTTCGCGAATCGTCGTCGCGTGCTCGTGCCGCAGCTCGTCGAGCGTGCGCTCGAATTGCGCCGACAGCTGCGACAACTCGACGTCAGCCGCGTCGATGCGCTCTCGCGCGTCCTGCAGCTCGGTCCGCAGCGCCTCGTTCCACGCGCGCGTCTCCTGCAGCTCGGTGCGCAACGATTCGGTCTGGGCGCTGACGACGCCAACGAAGCGCGCGGCGAGCTCCGCGCTTTCCGAGGCCGCCCAGGCCTGAAGCGCCGATAGATCCGTTGCCAGAGCGTCCATCAGATCAGCCCTGACAGCTCCGAGGAGATCGGCCGCTCGCACTCGGCGCAGACAATCACATAGCCCTTGCGAGGAAGGGTCGACGTGAAGGAAACCTGCGCCCGGAGGAGCCTGAACACCTTAAACGCCCGGATTTCCTTGGCGCAGTGCGGGCACTGCACGGGAAATTCCAGACTGTAAAGCGCCCCGTCCATTGGTCGTTTTTGAGGGAGAGATGTAGTGTCCACAGATCGCCTACACGGGCAAGGGCCATTCCAGTTTTCGCGCACGACACTGCGCGGAACGAGCGGACACGAGCGTCCATCCTCGACACATGCTGTGTCACAAATTGGCCGCCGATTACAGAATCGAGGCTTTGCCTGGCGAGGTTTCTTCGACGGAAAGTGCGATGCGCGAGGCGAGCCCTGCGAGGACGTACGCCAGGCATCCAATCAGCATCGCGGCCTGAAATCCCCACTTCAACGCGACGAACACGGTCGTCACCGATCCGATGACCGACATGACGCCGTTCAGTCCCCAGAAGAACGGAGGCGCGGGCAACGAGCCGCGGCCCGTGGTCTGCAGGCCGCGTGGGAACGGCATGCCCATCACGAATCCGAGCGGCGCGACGAGCGCCATGGCGATGACGATGCGCGCGGTAACGGGAAGCGGCAGCAGGAACGGTACGAGGCGCGGGAGTGCGACGGCTTCGATCGTGCCCAGCACGGCGATGACGAGACAGGCGCCTCGCGGCGACACGAACGCGCTGACGGCGCTGCCGAGGCCGCCGGCGGCGAGCAGCGTGAACAGCAGGATCGCGAGCGTGAAAATCGGGTGGCCGAGCAGCAGCGTCAGGTTCTGCAGCAAGGCGAGCTCGACGCTGATGAAGCCGAAGCCCAGGCACGAAAAATACGCGACCGACGCGGCGTATGGGGCCGCGGGCTTTTTCTTCGGCTTGCCGAACGCCGCGAACAGCGCGAGCAGCACGAGGTTTGGCGCGAGCAGCCACTCGAAGAGCCGCCGCGCGATCGGCTTCGGCATGCCCCACGGGCGCTCGACGGCAAAATAGAACGGGCTGTCGTCGAACACCGGCCCGACAAGCGCGGACGACTCCGCCTCGTACGTCGCCATCGGCTTCGTCCCGTTCAGGAGATCCGTGTACGGCTGCGGGATCGGATACCCGGGCACGATCAGCGGATTTCCAAGATTCCAGGACTCGAGCTGCGCGGATTCCGTCGCCGTGAACGGACGCTTGCGCAGCATGAAGAGCATCTGCGGCGGGTCCGTGGACGTGGCGCGCTTCTCGCGCAGCGCGGCAATACGCTGCGACGCGCCGTCTGCGCCGAGAAGCGCGACGGCGTTCGAGACGAGGCGCGGAATATCGGAATCCCAGCGCAGGATCACCAGAACGCCGTTCTCCTTCAGATGATCGAAGTACGCGCGGAACGCCTGCGTCGTATAGAGGTAGTTCTCAGACAGCGACAACCCGCCGGAGGCGACCGACGCCCACGAGTCGACGAAGCCCAGGAAGATCGTGTCGAACTTGCGGTCCGTCCTGCTGATGAAGTTGCGGCCCTCGCTCTGAATCACCTCGACGTCCGGCCGGTCGTACAGATTGCCCGCCTGCGCGCCGTAGTGGCGCACGAACTGAATCATCAGCGGGTTCATCTCAACGGCGGTCACCTTGCGGCTGCCGGAGGCAAGCGCGGCGACGACGTCCGGGCCGCCGCCGGGCCCGATGATCAGCGTCTCGCCGCCGGGATTGAAATGGAACGGCAGCGCGCGGTACGAGTCGCGCATCTCGTGGACGCTGTCGAGCCTGCCGTCCCACGGCATGATGCTCGTCCACGCGTCGGAGTCGATGTAGAGCCGCGCGAGAAATTTCGGCGACACGCCTTCCACGGCGTCGATGCGCGAGTACGCGTTCCACCCGCTCTGCGCGACGCGCGAGCCGGGGTTCTCGTCCATCTGGCGGCGCATCGCCTTGATGGTGCCGGGGATGACGTGAAACAGGCCCGTGCTCCCGTTCGTGACCGCAAACAGGAAAATGATCGCGGCTTCGACTGCGGCGACGATCCGCAGCCGGCGCGCCAGGAGCCCTGACGCGATCATGGGCGCGATTGCCGCCAGCAGCAGCGAGACTTCGCCGCCGACGAGCTGCAGCAGCACCGTCACCGACACGGCGCCCAGCGACGCGCCCACGAGATCGGCGAAGTACAGGGAGCCGGCGCCCGTCCTGTTGAGATCGAAGATCATCGACAGCGCCATCCCGCCGAGGAAGAACGGGACGAGCGGCGTGATGAAGTACAACGGCAGGCGCGACAGCTCGAACGGATACTTGACGAGAATCCAGAGGCAGCCCGGAATCGCGATGCCGTAGAGCATCGTGAACACCGCCGCCTTCCCGAGCGACGGCGGCCACACCGTTTTCAGCAGGTGCACGGCCAGGCCGCCGAGCCCCCAGCCGAGCAGCGCCATCGAGATGGCCACAAAGGCGAAGTGATACCAGATCGTCGCCGAATAGATTCGCGTCAGGCCGATTTCGAAGACGAGTCCGGAGAGCGTGATGAGGAAGACGGCGGCACGAATGAGCATGAAGGGATTAAGTTATAGCATGTTCGACCGCGCCGTCGGCCTCGCACGATCGATCGCGATCTACCACGCGATTCCGTTCCGCCAGCGGCGGCTCCGCCGCCTCTATCGCGGGTTCGTCGCGAGCGGCGACCTGGTGTTCGACGTGGGCGCGCATGCCGGCAACCACGTCCGCGCGCTCGTGGCGCTCGGCTGCCGCGTGATCGCCATCGAGCCGCAGCCGGATTTCGCGCGCGTGCTCCGGCTGCTCTTCGGCCGCTCGCCTGCCGTCACGATCCTTGAGACGGCGGTGAGCGATCGGCCCGGGACGGCCCAGTTGTCGATCAGCGAGCGGACGCCGACCGTGACGAGCCTCGCCGCGGACTGGCGTGACGCGCGGGCGGGCGACGCCGACTTCGCGCAGGTGCGCTGGAACCGCAGCATGGAGATCGACGTGACGACACTGGACGCGCTGGCCGGGCAGTACGGCGCGCCGGCCTTCGTGAAGCTCGATATCGAGGGCAGCGAGGCCGCAGCGCTGGCCGGGCTGAGCCGTCCAGTCCCGGCGCTCGCGTTCGAGTATCTGCCGCGCGCGCTCGATCGCGTCGACGCGTGCGTCGATCGTCTGCGATCGCTCGATCACTACGTCTACAACTGGTCTCCGGGCGAGTCGTACCGGTTCGCGAGCCCGACATGGCTCGAAGGGCCGCAGCTGCTGGAGTCGCTTCGCGGCCGCGACGCGCAGCGCCGCTCGGGCGATGTGTACGCTCAACGGCGGCCCTGAAAGGGCCGCCCCACGTACGTGGGCCTCGGGCTGATCTCCGTACGTAGGCCGGGCCTTTAGCAGTTACATAGGCCGGGCCTTTCAGGCCCGGCAAATACCCGCGAGATCGACGTGTCCGACAACGACGCGCGATCGGCCGGCGTCGACATGCGCGAGGCGGCGCGATCGCCAGCCGGAGATCGCGGCTCTCCCCTCGGGAGCGATCCCGGACGCCGCGACTGCCCAGCCCGCGACGAGCTCGCGCTGAAGCTCTCGCGTGTCGGGTTCAAGCGTCCAATCGCTTTGTTCCTGCTTCACTTTGTACCCGGCCGCCGAAAGAAGCGCGGCCGCGCGGGCGGCGGCATCAGGCCCGAGCGCTGGCCCGAATCCTTTGTCTGTGTTCTGATGCCGGTTGACGAGCTGCCGTACCTCGTCGTCTTCAGGCTCCGGCGGCGTGCAGACGATCCGGCCATCGTAGTTCAGGGCGAACAGCACGGCCGCATCGGCAGCGCGGCACCGCGCGATCAGTTTCGCGAGCCACGCCTCCGACACGAGATCCAGGAGCGCCGACGCCGTCACCAGCACAGCCCCGCGAAACAGCTCGCCGTCGTCCACCACGGCGTTCAAATCGGCGCAGCGGGTCGCGACACCGGCCGGCGCGCGCGCCAGCAACGCGGAATCGTTGTCGACGAGCAGCCAGTCCTGTGGCGACGGAAGTCGCGACGCGAGATAACGGATGTTGGCGCCGGTGCCGCCGCCAAGATCGATGAGCCGGCCATGCCAATGTGGGACGGCCCTTTCAGGGCCGCTCACCACGAACGCCACGAGCGCACGCGATCGCGCGGCCGTATCGGCCGGCTCGCGCAGCGCCAGCCATTCAGCGCTGAAGCCACTCATTGTGCTGCAACCTTGCGGACAACCGCCGCCATCTTTCGAACCGCCTGCGGCCACGTCCGCAGTCGCTTTCGTCGTCGCAAGGCCCCGGCCTGGAATTTCCGCCGAGCGTCCCTGTCGGTCAGCATGCGCTCGAGCGCCGCGGCAAGCGCAGCGACGTTTCCCGGCGGCACGAGGATCCCGGCGTCATCGCCCACGAGCGCCGGAATCGCACCGGTCGGCGTGCTGATCACGGGCAGTCCGCCTGCAATCGCCTCCGCCACCGCCATGCCGTAGCCCTCGTACGTCGTCGGCAGGACGAAGACGTCTGCCTGCGCGTAGAACCGTTTCAACCGACCGCTGCTGGCGGTTTCACCGACTAGAGACACGCGCGTCTCGAGACCAGCCCGACGGATTTCCTCACGCACGCGCTTCACGGTCTTCCGATCCCGGTCGAGGCTGCCGAGACATGTCAGATGCCAGTCGAGATGTTTCAGGCGGGCGAGCGCCCGAATGAGCGTGACGTGGCCCTTGCGCGGCGTCAACGTCGCGACAGACAGCAGCGAGTTCCCGCCTGTGCCCCGCGCGGCGGGCCGGCGATCCGTGCCCGGCTCGATGCACGAAATACGCGGCGCGCTGACGCCGTACTCGCGCACGAGCAGCTTCGCCGTTGCGCGACTCGTGACGACGACATGCCGCGCGCATCTGAGCGTCCGCCGCTCGCTGCGCCACAATCGGCGGGCATCGGCTCTCGACACGCCGGTCTCATGCGCCAGCGGATGGTGCACCAGCGCGACACACCGCAGTCGACCGGCCTCGCGTTCGATCTCGCGCGCAAGCACGCCGCCGGCGAGCCCATCGACGATGACGATCGCATCGTCTCGAATCGACGCGAGCACGCGAGCGGCGCTGCGAGGAGTGATGTATTTGACGACGATCCGATGGCCGAGCCGTTTGAGGCCCGTCACGATGTGGCGGTCGTAAATGTAACCGCCGGTGAGCTGATCGAGACGCCCGGGGACGACGAACGCGATCAACTACAGACGTCCCTCGTAGGACGCTGAAGCGACGTGCGACTCGTTCAGCGTCACGCGCATGCTCTCGACCGATCGGGCGCTGGCGCCGAACTCGCCCCTGCCGATGGCGGCGGCGATGCGATCGAACACGGCTCGCGCAAGCACCTCGGTCGTCGTGTTCCGCCCTTTGAACGACGGGTCGTCGTCGAGGTTCCGGTAATTGAGCTCGGCGAGAATCCTGTGCATGGCCTCGGTCGCCAGGCCGATGTCGATGACGATGCCGTTGTCGTCGAGGCTCGTGCTGCGAAACTCGACGTCGACGACGTAAGTCGCGCCGTGCAGCTTCTGCGCGGGGCCGAACATCTCGCCGCGGAAGCTGTGGGCAATCATGATGTGGTCGCGAACCGAAACCGTATACATCGTCAGCTTTCTGGCGACCCTGAAAGGGTCGCCCTACGTACGTCATTCGTAGCCCCTACGTACGTCATTCGTATTTGATGCGGTGGCAGATCGTGTCGCCGGGCGACGCCGCCAGCTTCGCCATCGTTGACGGCAGGTCCTCGAACGCGCTTTCGCCTGTGATGAGCGTGTCGAGCTCGTCATGCGCCAGCAGGCTCAGCGCAAATGCCATGCGGCGGCGCGTGTCCCAGCGCGCGCGCTGTGAGCCGGCGACATGGCCCACCTGCGACGACTTCAGCGTCAGCCTGCGCGCATGAAAGCTGCCGCCAAGCGCCACCGGCACGTTCCGATCTCCGTACCAGCTCAGCTCGACGATTGTCGCCTCGAATCCGGCGACCAGAATCGCCAGGGCGAGGCCGTCGGCCGACCCGCTCGCGTGGATGACGACGTCCGCTTCGGCGCCGGCGACCATCGGGCCGGAAAAACCGAAGCCAAGGGCACGCGCGATTTCTCCGCGCCTGGGATTCACGTCGACCAGTTGAACATCACAGCCGGGAATCTTCGCTGACAGCCATGCCGCGAGGCATCCGACCGTTCCCCCACCGATGACGACGACGCGATCGCCGGGCTTGACGGCGGCGTCCCAGACGCCGTTGACGGCTGTTTCCATGTTCGCGGCGAGCACGGCGCGCGCAGGCGGCACGGACTGCGGCAGCACATGGACCGCATCAGCGGGCACGACGTACTTCGTCTGATGCGGATAGAGAACGAACGCGCGCCGACCTTCAAGCGCGCGGGGACCGCGCTCGATTTCGCCCACGCTCGCATATCCGTACTTCACCGGCGCGGGAAACTCGCCCGCCTGGAACGGCGCGCGCATCCGCGCGAACTCGGTCGGGGGCACGCGTCCCTGAAACACGAGCGCCTCGGTCCCCCGGCTGACGCCGCTATACAGCGTGCGCACGACGACATCGCCTGCCGACACCGCCGGCAGCGGCTCGGAGCGAATCTCGCCGCGGCCGGCTTCGGCGATCCAGAACGCGCGCGCGATCTCTGTCACGGGTAACATTCTGGCATGCTCGCCCTTCCGCTGACGGCGTTGTTTCTGCTCAAGGTGTCAGCCTGCCTTGCCGTCATCGCCGGCATCGTCTTCCTGCGGATCTCGAAGGCGAATCATCCGCATGCGGCATTCGGGGCCGCGAACTACGTCACCGCGGTACGGGCGCTTCTGGTCGCCTTGATCGCGGGCGTCATCGGCGAGCCGCGGACGCCCGGTCTGGCCGCGGCCGCCGCCACGTTGGCGATTGTCGTGACGATGATGGACGGCGTCGATGGATGGCTGGCACGGCGTTCGGGCATGTCGAGCGCGTTCGGCGCGAGGTTCGACATGGAAGTCGACGCGCTTCTCATCATGGCGTTGTCGGTGCTGGCCTGGACGTACGACAAAGCCGGCGCGTGGGTCATCGCGTCCGGCCTGCTGCGGTATCTGTTTGTCGTCGCCGGCTGGATCTGGCCGTGGATGGAGCGTCCGCTCAGGCCGAGCCGGCGGCGGCAGACCGTCTGTGTCATTCAGATCGTCGGCCTCATCGCCATCGTCCTGCCGATGGTGACGCGGCCGATCAGTGCGGGTGTCGCGGCGGCCGCGCTCGCGGTGCTGGCCGGATCGTTCTTCGTGGATACGTGGTGGCTGGTGTTACACCGACGAGAGCAGGTGGCCTAGCTTTTCTTTCTTCGTCCGCAGGTAGCGGCGCGTGAATTCCGACGCGGGGATCTCAATCGGCAGCAGCTCGCTGACCGACATGCCGTGCGTCTCGACGCCGGCGCGCTTGCGCGGATTGTTGGTGAGCATGCGCATCGAGCGGACGCCGAGGTCAGACAGAATCCGTACGCCGAGGCCGTACTCGCGCTGGTCGGCGCCAAAACCCAGGCGCTCGTTCGCTTCGACCGTGTCGTAGCCCTCGTCCTGCAGCGCGTACGCGCGAATCTTGTTGGCGAGGCCGATGCCGCGGCCTTCCTGATCGAGATAGAGGATGACGCCGCGTCCTTCCGCCGCGATGCGCTCCATCGCGGTGTGGAGCTGCGGGCCGCAATCGCATCGCGCGGAATGAAAGACGTCGCCCGTGAGGCACGACGAGTGCAGACGCGCGAGGACGCCGTGGCCGTCGCCGATCTCGCCGAGCACGAGCGCGACATGCGTCTTGCCGCCGGCGAGATCTTCGTACGCGTGGATCTCGAAGTCGCCGAATTCCGTGGGGAGCTTCGCGGTCGCGGCCTGGCGCAGCAGCGGCCGTCCGAAGGCAGACAGGATGCGGGCCCGAATTGTCTGAAAGATGTTCAAAGGCTTACGCTACAGCGTACTCCATATGAGCGCCCGCTGGCTGCACGGGTTTGCGCTCGTCGCGGCGGTGCTGCTGCTCGACGTCTCGCTGACCTTCCACAACATCTGGCCGACGCCGGCGATCAGCTGGCGCGGGGAAGTCTCCATTGAACTCGCAGCTTACATGCTTGCCTGCATTGGAGCCGCCTTCACCGGCGCGAGCCGCGCGGGCCGAACCTCATCCGTAACGCTGCGAGTCGTGACCGTCGTCTGGATGTTGCTCGTCCTCGGCCGGTATGCCGACGTCACGGCGACGGCGCTCTTCGGCCGCGACATCAACCTCTACTGGGATCTGCGCTTCATTCCCGACGTCGTGTCGCTGCTCGCGAAGGCGGCGCACGTGTGGCTCGTGCTCGGCGTCACGCTGGCCATCGTCTTCGCGCTCGGCGTGCTGTACGTCGTGCTGCGGTGGGCGCTCGGACGCGTCGCTCTTGCCGCGCATGACATACGCGGGCGCATTGCGCTCGCTGTCGCGGCCGCCGTCGTCCTGGTGCCGGGCATCCCCGTCGCGCGGCCGGTGACGCTTACGTTCGCGCGGCAGCTGGGCGTCGCGATCCGCGCCATGGCCGGGACAACGACGGTTCCTCCAGGTCCGGCGATGACGTCGAGCCTCGCGCGCGTGAAAGGCGCCGATGTCTATCTGATCTTCCTCGAGTCGTACGGCGCCGTCACGTTTGACCGTGCGGAATTCGTCCGGGGGCTCGCGGCGCCTCGCGCGGAGTTCGACAAAGCGATCCACGACACGAATCGCGATGTCGTGTCGGCGTTCGTCGAGTCGCCGACCTTCGGCGGCAGCTCATGGCTGGCGCACATCAGCCTGATGTCGGGCGTCGAAGTCCGCGATCCCGACGTCAACGCGATGCTGATGGCCCAGAAGCGCGACACCATCGTGACGAACTTCAAGCGCGAGGGATACCGCACGGTGGCGCTGATGCCCGGGCTCTGGCAGGCGTGGCCCGAAGGCGGGTTCTACGGATTCGATGACATCTACGGCGGCGAGCGGCTCGACTATCGAGGCCCGCAGTTCGGCTGGTTCGACATCCCCGACGAATACGCGCTCGCGAAGTTCGATGCGCTCGAAGCGGATAAACCGGCGCGGGCGCCCCTCTTCATGTTCTTCCCCACGATCAGCACGCACACGCCGTTCCGGCCGACGCCGCCGTATCAGGCCGATTGGAAGCGCGTGCTCACCGGCCAGCCGTTCGGCCAGGCCGAGCTCGATCGATCGTTCGATGAGCAGGCCGACTGGCTGAATCTCGGACCGAGCTACGTCGACGCGATGGCCTACACGTACGCGACGCTCTCGGGCTATCTGCGCACGCGGTCCGATCGCGACTTCGTGATGATTCTCCTCGGCGATCACCAGCCGCCGGCGCTCGTCAGCGGCGAAGGCGCGCCGTGGGATGTGCCCGTTCACGTGATCGCCAGCCGGCGCGGCGTGCTCGACGCGCTGATCGCGAAGGGATTCCGCCGGGGTCTCACGCCGGCGCGTCCGGATCTGTCCCACATGAACGCGCTGCTGCCAATCCTCCTCGACTCCTTCGCGCAAGAGTGAGCCGCACCCAATCCCGGCGTCGCGGCTCCATCAGGACGGCGGGCCCGGCCTCACCGTCCGGCTGCAGGGCAAGGTCATCATGCAGCTCTTCGCGGCCGTCGGCGCCGGCCACGGCGTGAAGGCAGGGTACACCTTCGAGAAGCTGTTCTGAATAGTTGCCGCTATTTCGCAACTTCGCAGACGCCGTAGTGCTGCGACACCGACGGCGCCGACTCGTATCCCGGCAGGTTCATCGGCAGGTAGTCGTGACGCGTGTGAACGGCGCGGAATGTCTTTGCGTCGGCGGCGCCCGCAAACACCGTCGTGATGTTGAGCGTGCCGGTCACGCTCCGTTCCATGAAGTGCAGGCTGCTGATCGTCAGAAGCGCCGTCACGTCCGCGGGACCCGCGGTGCCGGTGACGCGTCCGCTGCCGCTGTCCGTGTCGATCTCGTCGATCTCGAGTGACAGCGTCTCGGGCTGCCGCACCTGCGCCTGCGCCTCCTGCGCTTTCGTCCACGAGCCCGACGCGTAAATCGAAAACCGGCACTTCAGGCTCTTCACCTGCGCCAGCGGATTTTTCTCTGTCGTCTGCGCGTACGCTCCGTGCGCGAACGCGACCACCATCAGCATTGCTGCTGCACTTTTGATCATCGGCGTGTCTCCGGCAAGCATTCTACGGCGCGTCGGTCGGCGGCGCGAGCAGGATCAACCGGTCTTTCAATCCGGACGAAATCGACACTTCGTTCTTCGCGCTGACGATGACGCCCTGAACGCCGGGGGTGCGCTCGATGAGCGCCATGCCCGCGTCGGGACCGAGAATGAACACGCCCTTCGCGAGTGCGTCGGCGATGACGGCGCGCTCGGTCACCAGCGTCACGCTGCGGCACAGCCGCGCGGGCTGGCCGGCGCTCAGATCGATGATGTGGTGATACCGCCGGCCGTCCTTGATGAAGAACCGCTCGTAATCGCCCGACGTGCTGAACGTGGCGTCCGTCAGATCGAGCGTCGCGAAGATCCTGTCCGCCGGCCCGCGCGGATCGCGGATGCCGAGCCGCCACGGCCGATCGCCGCGCCCGCCGGAAACATACATGTCGCCGCCCGCCTGGATCATGAAGTCGCGCAGTCCGCTCCGGCGCATGATGTCGACGGCCCGGTCGACCGCATAGCCCTTGCCGATCCCGCCGAGGTTCACGCGCATGCCTTTGCGCTTCAGCACGGCCGTGCCCGCGCCGTCATCGACGTCGAGATCGCGATAGTTGATGAGCGGAAGGCGCTTCGCGATGTCTTTCGGATCGGGAACCGAGCCGTCCTTGTCCTGGTAGTCGAATTTCCAGAGCCCCGACAACGCGGCGAACGTGACGTCGAACGCGCCGTTTGTCTGCTCGCTGATCTGACGCGCGATGTGCAGCACTTCGCGGGTTTCGGCCGACACCGGCACGGCATGCTCGCCCGCCGCCGCATTGAGCCGGACGATGTCGCTGCCGTCTTTCCAGACGCTCATCATCGCGTCGAGGCGATCGAATTCGCGAAAGACCGCCGCCGTCGCCGTCGCCGCCCGTGGTTCGTCGCCGGTCCACACCGACACACGCACCTCCGTCCCCATCGTCTGATGCACGCGTTCGACGAGCTGCGGGGCGGGCTGCGGCGCGGGACGATGACAGGCCGTCAACGTCAGCGCGAGGAGGGCCGCGGTGTGTGGTCTCAACCTGAACGAACTATATGCCGGGCGCGCGACGAATTGTCTGTCTGGCTACTTCGCGGCGGTCGGAGGCTCGGCCGTGAGATCGACGTTCACCTGGACGGGTTGAACGGTCGCGCGGACGCGCAGCCACCGCTCGTGCAACGCGCTGCGAACCCTGATGTCGTGGACGCCAAGCGCGATGGGCTGTTCGACCAGCGGCGCCTGGCCGAACGACGTGCCATCGATCCAGACATCCGCGAGCTCGTTCGTCGTGAGGCTGATCGTCGACGCCTGCGGGGCGAACGACAGCCGCGTCGTGTCGCCGGGCGTCACGACGACCCGCCGGACCTCGTGCACGCCAAGCGCGCGATTGTCGAGGTGGATGTCGTGCGGGCCGGGCGGCAGAATCGCCCAGCCACGTTCGTCACGCTTCAGCGGATGGCCGTCTTCAGTGAGACTCAGGTCAATCTGCGCCGTCAGCGCGACCCAGCCGGGGAAGAGCGCCTCCCTGACTTCGGACGACTCGCCGGCAGAAATCCTGACGGCGCGTTCGACGGATCCCTTGACGCTCCTGAGCAGCACGCGATGCGCGCCCGCGGGCAAATCGATGGTCACGGGCGCGACGCCGCGCGGCGTGCCGTCGACAAGCACCTGGGCCGCCCCGTTGGCCGACGTCACCGTCAGCCGGCCTGTTCCAGCCGGAGGCCCGGCGACCGGCGGCGGCGGGCTGGCCGGGCGATTCGTCGACGCGATCACCATCGCGACGGCGCGATCCCAGCGTGTGAACAGCTGTCCGCTGTTCATGCCGACAACCATCACCACCGACATCGTCGAGACGACCGCGGCGCCGCGAGCCAGCCACTGCGTGACAGGTTCTCCGAGCGGCTCCAACCGTTCGAAAGCAGCGACAACCAGCGCACCCGCACTCGTCATGCAGGCCTTCAGGCCGGCAAGGACGACCTTGAACGCCGACGGACGCGCGATGTCTGGCGTGACATCCGCAACGACTTCAAACGGGGGTGCTTCGAACGTGGTCTCTTCGAACACGGTCTCTTCGAATACGGTCTCTTCGAACGCGGCTACTTCGGGCGCGGGCGTTTCCTCAAACACCGGGGCTGCCGCGACGAGCGGCGGCAGTACGCGCGCGGGCACCGGCAGCGGGTCGGCGCTCCACGCGAGGCGTCTCTCACGCGCCCATTCGGCGAGCGTCGTCGCGGCGGCGAGTACGGACGGCGACTGAGACATGACGTACAGGCCGAAAACTGCAAGAGCAGGGCCGAGGGATGGACGGGTAAATCCGCCGCAGGCAGGAGCCGGCGCTGACAGAATCGCAGTCGCGATTACAAAAAACCACCTTCAGGTCGCGCCGGATCATTCGTACATTGGGGTTGCGCGCACTCGCTCGCTGGCGTTCCGATTGCAATCCATCGGGCGTTGGCCGACCAGCTCACCAGTTTCCGCCGGACTTTTGACGAGCGTCTCATCGCGCTCGAGGCGGGCCTTGCGAACCCCGACTCTTCGCCTGGGCTCGAAGCGCTCGTCCTGGAGATGGTGCGCGCCGCCGGCGATGAAGCCGAAGCGGCCGCGAAAGATGCCGCATTTCGGGCACAGCGCGGCGCCGAAGCGATGCTCGCGACGGCGATGGCCCAGACGCAGGCGGCGCATGTGGAGATCGACACCGCGCGCGCGCAGACGGCATCGCTCCGCGCCGAAGTCGTCTCGCTCAAAGAACAGCTCTCGGTCGCCGTCATCGCGCGGCGGGACACCGACGCCGCGCGCCAGCGCGAGCTCTCCGATCTCACCGCGACCATCGCGCAGCTCAAGCAGTCACTCGACGACACGACACGGGCAGCCGCCGGCACGGCCGAGCGACTGGCGTCCACGGCGGCACGCGCTGAGGCCGCGATGCGCGAACGCGACGCGGTTGCCGCCGACCGCGATGCCCGCGCCGCCGAGCGTGACACGGCCGCGGCAGAGCGTGATGCGCTCGCCGCCGAACATTCGGCTCTCGTCGCCAGTCGCGATGCGCTGACCGCCGAGCGGGACGCGCTGATGGCCGATCGCGATGCCGCGGCGGCCGAGCGGGATGCGCTCGCGGCGGACCGCGACACGCGCGCCGGAGATCGACATGTCGTCCTTGCCGAGCGCGACGCGCTCGCCATCGAACGGGATGCGCTGGTCGTGGAACGCGATGCGCTGATGACCGCGCGTGATGCGCTGGCTGCCGAACGCGACACGCTTCTCAGCGAACGGTCCGATTTCGTGCGCTCGCACGACGCGATGGTGCTGCAGCGCGACACGCTCGTCCACGAGCGCGACGACATCGTCCGCGAGCGCGATCGCCAGATCGCGCAGCTGCACGAGGATCTCGCCGCGCGCGAGTCCGCGCTGAGGGAAGCGCGCGAGAAGACCGCGGCGGCGGCGGCACTGCTGAAAAAGCCCGCGGCGCCGGCGCCCGCGGAAGGGCCGATCAGAAAATCCGACCGCCAGGCATTCAGCAGCGCCCTCGGCGTCCAGATCGACGGCGAGGCCGCGCTGCTCGTGAATCTCTCGGTGACCGGAGCGCAGGTGCTCTCGTGTTCCGCCCTGAAGCCGGCGAAGACCGTGAAGATGCTGCTGCCCTCGTCGGACTCGCCGGTGCTCTGCCGCGGCCGCATCGTCTGGGCACGGCTCGAGCCGACGACGCCCGGCAAGCCGATTCGTTACCGCGCGGGGATGTTCTTTACCGCCACCGATCAGGCGGCGGTGCAGACGTTCATGTCACGCCACAGCGCCCAGGCCGCGCGCTAGCTACACCCACTCCGGCGGCGGCTGGATGTTCACGTCGGGCGGGCCGCCCGCGTTCGGGCGCCCCGATCCTTCGAGCCGGCTGATCGCGCGGACGGTCATGTCGCCTTCACACGCAATCTGACACGACAGACGGACCCCGCTGAGACCTTTCATCGCGAGCACGTTCTTTTCCGCCGCCGTCATCTTCGATGGCTCACCAGACACAAATTCCACACGGCACGTCGTGCAGCGCGCGTTGCCGCCGCACGCATGGAGGACGTCGACGTGCGCGTCCTGCTCCAGCGCGAGCACCAGCCGCTTGCCGGCCGGGACATCGACCGTACCGAAGTTCTCAACAGTCAGTTTGGGCATGACGGGATTCTACTTCGCGCGGCGCGAGGAGCCACGACGATACGCGGAAGGGAATCGACTAGAATCTCTGGGACATGGCCGGAGTCATCGAAGCAATCGACCTCAAACGCAAAATGTATTTCGAGCTCGAGGGAGCGCCGTACCACTGCCTCGATGTCGACATCTCGAAGCCGACGGCGCGCGGCGGCCAGACGCTCGTGCGCATCAAGATGCGCAACCTGCTCACGCGCGCGGTCTTCGACAGGACGTTCAAGGCGGGCGAGAAATTCAGCGAGCCCGACCTCGAAACCATCGACGCGTCGTTCATGTACGCCGACAGCGAAGGCTTCCACTTCATGGATCAGGAAAGCTTCGAGACGCTCACGCTCGGGGCCGACAAGGTCGGCGACGGCCGCGATCTGCTCGTCGACAACCTGATCGTGCAGGTGCAGAAATACAACGGCAACCCGATCGGCCTGCAGTTCCCCCCGCACGTCGAGCTCGTCGTCACGTCGACCGAGCCCGGCGTCCGTGGCGACACCGCGAGCGGCGGCGCCACCAAGCCAGCGACGCTCTCGACCGGCCTCGAGATTCGCGTGCCGCTCTTCATCAAGGAGGGCGACAGGGTGAAGGTCCATACAGAAACACGCGAGTTCTCCGGCCGCGCGTAGCGTGACCCTCCAGGACGCCATCGCCCGCTACTGGGGCTACACGACGTTCCGGCCGCTGCAGCGCGAAGCCATGGACGCGGTGCTCGCCGGCCGCGACTCGATCGTCGTCCTGCCGACCGGCGGCGGCAAGTCGCTGTGCTTTCAGGCCCCGGCCGTCGTGCGCGACGGCCTTGCGGTCGTCGTGTCTCCGCTGATCTCGCTGATGAAAGACCAGGTGGACACGCTCGTGGGCAACGGCGTTCCGGCCGGCCTCTACAACAGCTCGCTCACCGCCGAAGACAAGTCGGCGGTCATCACCGGGTTGCGGCAGGGACGGTACCGGCTGCTCTACGTCTCGCCCGAGCGGCTGGTTGGCGAGGGCGGCGACGGCTTTCTGTCGATGCTCGCCTCGTGCGGCGTGAGCTTCGTCGCCGTGGACGAAGCGCACTGCATCAGCCAGTGGGGCCACGATTTCAGGCCGGAGTACCGGCAGCTCGCGCGCCTCCGCCAGCTTCTGCCCGGCGTCAGCCTCCACGCGTTCACCGCCACGGCGACCGCGCGCGTCCGCCACGACATCGCCACACAGCTTGCGCTCAACGATCCCGTCGAGCTCGTCGGGTCGTTCGATCGGCCGAACCTCGTCTACCGCGTGCTGCCGAGGACCACGCTCAAGAAGCAGCTGCTCGAGATTCTCGAGCGTCATCGCCGCGACGCGGGCATCATCTACTGCACGTCGCGCCGGGAGGTCGACGCGCTCGCCGAGTGGCTGACGACGATCGGCGTCACGGCGCGGCCGTATCACGCGGGCCTGTCCGATGCGGAACGCAGCCGCAATCAGGACGCGTTCCTCAGCGAACGCGCCGACGTCATCGTCGCGACGGTGGCGTTCGGCATGGGCATCGATCGATCGGACGTGCGGTTCGTCGTCCACGCCGGATCGCCGCGATCGCTCGAGCACTACCAGCAGGAATCGGGCCGCGCCGGACGCGACGGCCTCGAAGCCGAGTGCGTGCTGATTTCGTCGGCCGCCGACTTCATGCGCTGGCGCGTGATGCTCGAGCGCAACGGCGAGCTGACCGACGCGACGCGCGTGCTGATGCGGGGCATGGAGCGGTACGCGACGGGCATCGGGTGCCGGCATCGGCATCTGTCCGAGTACTTCGGCGATCGCTACGAGACAGGCGGCAAGGGCTGCGGCGCGTGCGACTACTGCCTTGACGAGCTCGAGACCGTGGCATCACCCGTGATGCTGGCCCGGCAGATTCTCTCGTGCGTCGCGCGCGTGGGCCAGCGCTTCGGCGCGACGCATGTCGCGAGCGTCCTGCGCGGCCACGCCTCCGATCAGGTGCTCGCGCGTGGACACGAGCAGTTGAGCACCTTCGGCCTCCTGCCGGCGGCGTCGGTCGCGGAAGTGCGCGGCTACATCGAGCAGCTCACCGGCCTGGGCCTGCTGCAGCAGGTCGGCGAAGAATATCCCGTGCTCGCGCTGACGGCCGGCGGCGTCGCCCTGCTCAAGGACGCCGCGAGCGTTCCCGGCCTGACGCTCGCGCGGCAGCGGCCGCCGCGCAAGGACAAGGCCCGGGCGCAGTCGCGTGTCGAAGCCGAGTCGTGGCAGGACGTCGATCGCGATCTGTTCGAACGGCTGCGGGCGGTGCGCCTCGACATCGCGCGCTCGCGCAACGTGCCGCCGTACGTCATCTTCCACGACGCGACGCTCCGTGAAATGGCGCGCCTGCGTCCGTCGTCACTCGACGAGCTTCTTGCCGTGAAAGGCGTCGGCGCGCGCAAGGCCGATGATCTCGGCGAGACGTTTCTCTCGGCCATCCGCACCCACGCAGCCCTTTAACCCTCAACCCTCAGCCCTCAGCCCTCAGCCCTCAGCCCTTCTTCCCCATGCCGCTCGTCGTCCTCGATCGCGTCTCGATGGCTTACGGGCACCTGCCGCTGCTCGACGGCGCGAGCCTGCAGATCGACGACAAGGAACGCGTCGCCCTCGTCGGCCGCAACGGCGCCGGCAAGTCCACGCTGCTGCAGATTGTCACCGGCGAGCTGGCGCCCGACAGCGGCGGCGTCTGGCGCCAGCCGGGGCTCCGCGTCGCGCGACTCGCGCAGGACGTTCCGCTCTCCACCGATCGCACCGTCTTCGACGTCGTCTCCGAAGGCGTGGGCCACCTCGACGAGGAGTGGCGGCGCGATCAGCGCGTCCAGGTGGTGCTGTCACGGCTCGAGCTGAAACCCGACGCCGTCGTCGACACGCTTTCCGGCGGATGGCGGCGCCGCGTGCTGCTGGCGCGCGCGCTGGCCGGCGAGCCGTCGCTGCTGGTCCTCGACGAGCCGACCAATCATCTCGACATCGAGGCCATGACGTGGCTCGAGAAGTTCCTCGGTGACTATGCCGGCGCGGTGCTGTTCGTCACGCACGATCGCGTGTTTCTCGAGCGCCTTGCCACGCGGATCGTCGAGCTCGATCGCGGCGTGCTGACGTCATGGCCCGGTGACTACCGCACCTTCCTGCGAAAGAAGGAGGACTGGCTCGCCAACGAGGCCGTGCGCCACGAAAAGTTCGACAAGCGCCTCGCCGAGGAGGAAGCGTGGCTGCGGCAGGGGGTGAAAGCGCGCAGGACGCGTGACGAAGGCCGGGTGCGCGCGCTGCTCGCGATGCGGCAGGAGCGCGCGGCCAGACGCACGCAGCTCGGCGCGGTCCGGCTGCAGGCGGATCAGACCGAGCGCTCCGGCCAGATGGTGTTCGAAGCCGAAAGCGTCGGCAAGGCGTACGGCGACCACGTCGTGGTGCGCGACTTCTCGGTCCGCGTGATGCGCGGCGATCGCGTCGGCCTCATCGGCCCCAACGGGGCCGGCAAGACGACGCTGCTGCGGCTGCTGCTTGGCGATCTGCAGCCCGACACGGGCACGGTCAGGCACGGCGCGAACGTGCAGACGGCGTACTACGATCAGCAGCGCGAGCAGCTCGATCCCGAGCGGACGGTGTTTGACACCGTCGGCGACGGCAACGACACGGTGACGGTCAACGGCCGCACGCAGCACGTGCACGGCTACCTTCGCGACTTTCTCTTTTCCGCCGAACGCGCCAACTCGCCAGTGAAGGCCCTGTCGGGCGGCGAACGCAACCGGCTTCTGCTCGCTCGGCTGTTCACCAGGCCCGCCAACGTCCTCGTGCTCGACGAGCCGACGAACGACCTCGACATCGAGACGCTCGAGCTGCTCGAAGCCTTCCTCGTCGAGTGGCCGGGCACGCTCCTGCTCGTCAGCCACGATCGCCGCTTCATCGACAACGTCGTCACCAGCACGCTGGTGTTCGAGGGCGGCCGCGTGACGGAATACGTCGGCGGCTACGAAGACTGGCTGCGGCAGCGGACGGTTGCCGGTGAATCCACGCCGCCTGCACGCGCGCGCGGGCCGGCGGACGCGTCGGCCCGGCCGGCGCCGGCACGCACGAAGCTGTCATATCGCGAGCAACGGGAGCTCGAGCAGCTTCCCGCACAGATTCACGCGCTCGAAGAAGAACAGTCGAGGCTGCAGTCGAAGATTGCCGGTCCGGACTTCTACAAAGAGCCCGCCGACGTCATCACACAGACGCTCACGCGTGCCGATGAGGTGCAGGACGCGCTGCTCGCCGCGATGGAGCGTTGGGACGAACTGGACTCTCGCGCTACAATTAAAGGTTCATGATTTCAGTCAGCGGCGTCTCCATGCGGTTCGGTTCGAAGATTCTCTTCGAGGACGTGTCGACGACGTTCTCGCCGGGACGGCGGTACGGGTTGACGGGCCCGAACGGCGCGGGCAAATCCACGTTCATGAAGCTGCTGAACGGCGAGTCCGATCCGCAGCGCGGTACGGTGGTTCGCCCGAAGAAGATCGGCGTCCTCCGTCAGGATCAGTACGCGTTTGACAGCTACCGCGTCCTCGACACCGTGATCATGGGCAACCATCGCCTGTGGAACGCGATGACCGAACGCGACGCGCTGTACGAGAAGCCCGATATGTCGAACGAAGACGGCATGCGTCTCGGCGAGCTCGAAGGCATCGTCGGCGAAGAAGACGGCTACTCGGCCGAAAGCGACGCCGCGGTCCTGCTGCAGGGCCTCGACATCCCCGACGCGCTGCACGAGCGGAAGATGGGCGAGCTGCAGGGCGGACAGAAGATGCGCGTGCTGCTCGCGCAGGCGCTCTTCGGCCATCCCGAAGCGCTGCTGCTCGACGAGCCGACCAACCATCTCGACCTCGACTCGATCCACTGGCTGGAAGAATTTCTCAATCGCTACGACGGCACGCTCATCGTCATCTCGCACGATCGGCATTTCCTGAACCGCGTCTGCACGCACATCGCCGACATCGACTACCAGACCATCATCACCTACACCGGCGGCTACGACGACATGGTGATGGCGAAGACGCAGATTCGCTCGAAGATCGAAAGCGAGAACGAGCAGCGCGAGAAGAAGATCGCGCAGCTCAACGACTTCATCGCCCGCTTCGGCGCCGGCACGCGCGCCAGCCAGACGACGTCGCGGCGCAAGGAAGTCGAGCGGCTGCAGACGACGGAGCTGGCGCGATCGAACATCCAGCGGCCGTACATCAAGTTCACGATGAACCGGCCGTCGGGCAAGGTGCCGCTCGAGTTCGACGGGTTGTCGAAGTCGTTCGGCACGCACGACGTGATCTCAGGCTTCAGCGCCGTCGTCAACCGCGGCGACAGAATCGTCCTGGTCGGACGCAACGGCGTCGGCAAGACCACGCTGCTCAAGGCCATTCTCGCGGACGCGCCCAACCTGCCCGCGACGCCGGGAGATCGCGACGCCGGCACACTGCGCTGGGGACATGAAGCCGCCGTCGGGTACTTTCCGCAGGACCACACCGGCGCGATCGAAAAAGGGATGACGGCCGTCGAGTGGCTGCACCAGTTCGATCCCGATGCCGCGAAGCAGGACATTCATGGCCTGCTCGGCCAGATGCTGTTCGCCGGCGAGGAAGGCTACAAGCCGACCGAGGCGCTTTCGGGCGGCGAGACGGCCCGGCTGCTGTTCTGCCGGCTGATGCTGCAGAAGCCCAACGTCCTCGTGCTGGACGAGCCGACGAACCATCTCGATCTCGAGTCGATCAACGCCTTGAACGTCGCGCTGCAGAAGTTCGACGGGACGATCTTCCTCGTGACGCACGACGAGGACCTGCTCGAAGAAGTCGGCACTCGCGTCTGGCACTTCGACGGCGGCGCCATCGCCGACTTCAAGGGGACGTTCGAAGAGTTCAGTTCCGATCCCGCCGCACCAGGATCTTCTTCCCGCGAAGCGTCGTCGCTTTCAGCGCGACGATGATCTCGTCGGCCAGCGTCTCCGGCACTTCGACCAGCGAAAAGTTGTCGGCGATCTGAATCGCGCCGACCGAGCGTGACGTCACGCCGGCTTCACCCGTAATGGCGCCGACCAGATCGCCGGGACGGATGCCTGCCTTGCGGCCGGCGCCGACAAACAGGCGCGCCATCGGGCCTTCATCTTCCGGCCGTCCTGACGGACGTTCCTTCCCGCCTTTCACGAGCCGCGGACGTTTGTCGTGCCGCGACCCCTTCGGGCCGCCCTCCCACCCGGCCGTCCCCGTCCGTTTCGACTTCCCCGCCCGCTTCTCGAGCACCGGCGCGATCGCCACGGCGGGAATTTCACGGTCATCGCCGTCGCCGGCCACCGCCGCGTGCGCCATGCTGACCGCCGCCACCGCGATGTCAACGATGTCGAATTCCGTCGAGAGCGCTTCGACGACCACGCGCGCATGGTCGTGGCCGCCGGCGAGCAGGCGTTCGCGCAGCGAGGCGCGGGTGAGATCCAGCTGACGCGCGCGCAGGTCGGCGACCGTCGGCACGGTCGCGATCTCGATTTTCGCGCGCGTGAAGTTTTCAATCGCGCGCAACAGCCGGTGTTCGCGCGGCTCGGCCAGCGTGATCGCCGTGCCGCCGCGTCCCGCCCGTCCGGTGCGCCCGATGCGATGCAGATACGCCTCGGGCGAGGCGGGCACGTCGTAGTTGACGACGTGCGACAGATGCTCGATGTCGAGCCCGCGGGCGGCGACGTCCGTGGCAATCAGCACGTCGGCCTTCTGCGATCGGAACAGGCCCATGACTCTGTCGCGCTGGCGCTGCTCCATGCCGCCGTGCAGCGCCTCGCTGCGATGGCCGTGGGCGTTGAACGTCTCGACGAGCGTCTCGACTTCCATCCGCGTGCGGCAGAACACGAGCGTGGCCACGGGATCTTCCATGTCGAGGATGCGCGCGAGCGTCGCGGGCTTGTGCGCGCGCGCGACGATGTACGCCACCTGGCGCACGCGCGGCATCTTGCCCGCGGCCGTTTTCTCCCGGGCAATCGTCACGCGCGCGGGATTCTTCAGGTGCCGTCCCGCAATCGCCAGGATCCTTGCGGGCATCGTCGCCGAAAAGAGCGCCGTCTGGCGCGAGACGGGCGTGGCCTGGAGGATGGCGTCAAGGTCGTCGGCGAAGCCCATGTCGAGCATCTCATCAGCTTCGTCGAGCACCAGGACGCGCAGCGAGTCGAGTTGCAGGGTCTTGCGGCGCATGTGGTCGAGCGCCCGGCCTGGCGTGGCGACGACCACGGACGCGCCACGCTGGAGGCCGCTGATTTGCGTGTGCATCGGCGCGCCGCCGTAGAGCGGCAGCACCGTCAAGCCGACGCCCTTCGCGTACTTGTGCACCGCCTCGGCCACCTGCATCGCCAGCTCGCGCGTGGGAACGAGGACGAGCCCTGACGTCTGACGGGGCGACGGCTTCGAATCGACGATGACCTGCAGCATCGGCAGTGCAAACGCGGCGGTCTTCCCCGTGCCGGTTTCCGCCTGGCCGAGCAGGTCGCGGCCCTCGAGCAGCAGCGGGATCGCCTCGCGCTGGACGGGCGTGGGTTCTTCGTAACCGAGAGCGGACACGACATCGGTGAGCTCGGGGCGAAGTCCAAGAGCCGGGAAGCTGGCGGGGGCGTCAGAGGTAGTCATTCCCTCTGATGATGTCACCTTTCAGCGTGTGCGCCGGCCGAGAAGGAGGCGATTCTTCGGCGTGATCGCCGCGGGAATCGACAGCGTCCACACGCGGTAGCCGTGCTGCTTCAGGCGTGTGGCGCGGATAACGTCGATCGCCAGCGCGCCGTCGACCCAGCCATCGAGATCGCCGGTGTCGCACGCCTGCAGATCGTGGCAACACGGAAGCACCGCGACGCGCGCGCCCGCCGCTGACGCGCGATCGATCACGACGTCGCTCAGGCGTCCGCACGCGTGGCTCGAGACCACGACGTCGTCCGCAAACAGCTCGACTTCGTCCATCGGCTCCGCGATGAATTCCACGCGACCTGCAAGCCTGGGCCACACCTCTACGAGCGCCCGATGC